>FTBG01000529.1_pt1 | contig 25370 bp, 17 predicted proteins | sample 1639311 | NCBI WGS metagenome assembly FTBG01 (sample SAMEA3914864, study PRJEB12502) | metagenome | biome: forest; material: soil | place: USA | collected 2012-03-12 | depth 0.3 m | reverse complement strand
GGGTGGGAGCCGTACGTAGTCTGGGAATGCGAGACATCAGATACAAAAGTTTTGGCAAAAAGTTTGACCAAGTTCCTTTCGCTGTCTCGGAAACGTTGAAGTGTGTAGGTGTCACGTCCTCCGTGAAGCCTCTTTTCGCCGATTCTTTACACGATGCCTCCGCGAGCGAGGCCGCTGAGATAGAAGCATCCGCGCGTTTTGCATGCTGATGCGGTGCGCTTGGTCGGCGAGTTCAGTAAATTCTTTTCGCTCTGCGGTAGTCAGTTGACCTTCATTGTTTTTGGCCATGAGCGAATCGAGGCGCGATTGGGTGCGGACGTCCAACCGCTGGAGTTGAGCCTTCGGTTTTTCGAAACTGATCAGCTCGCTGAATTCCGCGCCGCACGCCTGGCAGATGGCTGCAGCGATGCGCAGGTCGATCTTCTGAAGCGGCGAACCTTCCGTGAGGCGGTAAAGGCTTTTGATATTAACCGGCACACCGGCGCTCTCGAGTTTCCTCTGGAGTGCGGGCACGCTCAAATTTCGACGAGCAAGCAGAAATTCGAGATTGGAATACGCAACAGGCACTGAACCTTTCATCTGGCACGCTTACCATCTGTCTGGTAAATGTGCAATGGAAGATTCGGCGTTCTGTTTGTACCGAAATGGCTCCGCTCACTCCCCCAGCAATTGCCTTACTTGTTCAAACGTCCCGTCCTGGCCTTTAAGGGAGCGGAGGTGGCCTTTTGGGTCGATGAGCCAGACGGTGGGGAGGGTGTTGATGCCTAGCGAGCGGACGAGAGGGCTTTCCCAGCTTTTGCCGTCGCAGATGACGGGCCAGGTGATGTGATAGCGTTGGACGGTGTTGGTGATGTCCTGCTGCTTTTCATCGAGGCTGATGCCAATGGCTTGCACACGGTCTCTGGGCAATCGAATCAAAGTTTTTTGCAGGTTTTCGAGCGCGGCCATGGCGGGGGGCGACCAATCGGCGAAGAAAATGAGGAGCACGATCTTTCCACGGTAATCGGCGATATCTACCTTTTTGCCTTCCGCGCCTTCGAAACGGAGCGGCACTTCTTTGCCGACGAAATCGAGCCGCTTGAGATCATCGGCGATGCGGCCTTTTAGCTCTTCGTCGGTGGCGAGCGGCTGGGCGTCGTGGAGGAGCTTTTCTTTAATATTCGGCTGGCTGTCGAAAAGGGTGGCCGTTTCGACAAGTAACGCAGGAAGTCGGCGGTCGTCGGAATGATCGGCCTGGAATTTGCGAACGCTGGAGAGCAGCGAATCGCGCAACGCCGGCGTGGCGTTGCGCAGGCTGGCCATGAGCGCGGTGACACTGGCGAAATCGACTTCGGCGTGCTGCTCCGGCGTGGAGGCGGTTTTTCGGAGCTCGTCAAGGATCTGGCGCGATTCGGTGCGGGCTTTGTCCGAAGATTGGAAATCGGCGCGGATGCGCAGGAGCCGCGACAAGCGCATCTTGGCCTCGAAGGTGTGCGCGTCGCCCGGGTGATCGGCGAGAAAGCTGCGCAATGCTTTTTCCTGGGCATTGAGATGGGTGAGCGCGGCGGCACGCGCTTCGTCCTGATTGCGCATCTCCGTGGAAGGGCCGGCATCCAGGTCGATGACGTGTTGCCAATCCGCATCGGCATCCGCAGCTAGCATCGGCATGGCCGAGACGAGGGGGAAGAAAAAGGACACCGCGAGAGCCGGGAGAGATTTCATTTCGGAGAGGGGAGAATGCGCCACGTGGCGGAAAAGTAAATTGCGGTGTTTGGGAGAGGATGCGTCCCGCCCCCGGCCCTCTCCCCCTCGTTCCGAAGTTGCACTTCGGAACGAGGGGGATGGGGTGGGGGTGGAATTACCGTTTGGCGCTGCTCAAATGACGTCGATAAGGCGAGTATTCATTCACCAGCGCCGTCTTTGCATGGCGCGCACATTGGCCGGCTGAGGACAGCCGGCCCCACCAATGTGCGTGGCTTGTTACTTGGCGTGCCTATCGCGCGCCTCTCGCAACTCAGAATGGATTTAAAGTAACGGGCGAAGCTCCCACGACTTTATGCGACGGCGGGGTGCGGAGCAGTTCCTCGAATTCCTTGGCCCAATCATAGATAGCCTGTCGCGCGTGGCCGTAGGAGGAAAGGTCGCGAAGCGAGACGGGGGCGAATTTGTCCTGTTCGTTATCCGCGAATTGCAGGAGGAGCTTTTTCGTCGCACCGTCGCGCACTTTGCATTCGAGCGCGACGTTGCCTTTGGTAATCGGGCCAAGCGCTTCACCGCCGGGCGCGCCGTATTTTACCGCGTTGCCGATGACATTCGTGGGATTGAGTTCGACGAGGGCCATTTCGACTACGAGGACGCCCGGACCGGGCCGATCCACCACCTGAAAGCGTTGCGCGGGCGAAGTGCGGAAGGCTTTGATGAATGAATTCCGCACCACATCCGCCGTGCCCTGCACGGGACGATCTTTGGCCTTGGGCCCTTCCATGACCGTGACCAGCGGGCGATTGACCGGGCGCAGATACTGGGTCGTGACGGGCGCGATATAGACGGACTTGTAGCCCGCGCCGGTATCCGGATGCGAAGGATCAACCCAAATAGTGTCAAACGGCGCCCGCTGTTTTTGCGTGCTCAGGCTCCCGGGATTTTCGAGGAAGGCAGACGGGGCGACGTGATGCGCCTTGAGGGTGAGTTCCTGGTTTGCGCAGCCGGAGAGGATGGCCGCGCAGAGTGTGAGGATTGGGAGGATGAGCTTGGTGGTTTTCACGGGTTTTGTGGAGTAGCGAGTATGCGCAGTGTTACATAGTACAAACGGGGTGGAAAAAGCGAGTGGTTGTGGCGGGTGGCGGTGTTTTTGGCAAGAGAAGACGCCGCCTTGCTGACAGGCTGTTCAAAGAAATAGGGCTTCCTTGCCAAGGCGTCAGACGGATGGGCAACACGCGAGCGACACTCGATTGGAGTGAGAAATCCTCGTTTTTATTCCAGCTTCATAGCGAAAGCGCAGAGGCGCAGAGGCAGAAAGTCGAGTTTCGCAGAGGGATGCAGTGAAACCTTCTTTCCTCTGCGTCACTCCTCACTATTTTCTCCGCCTCTGCGTTTTTCGGCGACTTGCTAGGGGAGGGCGAGCGCCCATTTAGAAATGTCTCAGCCGCTCTCTGAGGCTACTAAGCCAGGATTTGCTTCACGATCTGCCCGTGGACGTCCGTGAGGCGGAAATCGCGGCCCTGGAGGCGATAGGTGAGCTTTTCGTGGTCGAAGCCAAGTAACTGCAGCAGCGTGGCGTGCAGATCGTGGACGTGCACTTTGTCCTCAACGACACCGAAGCCGAGTTCGTCGGTCTGGCCGAGGATGACCCCCGGCTTCACGCCGCCGCCGGCGACCCACATGGTGAAGGCGTCGATGTGATGGTCGCGCCCGATGGTGGCGCGCATTTCTCCCATCGGCGTGCGGCCAAATTCGCCGCCCCAGATGACGAGCGTATCATCAAGTAACCCGCGTTCCTTCAAATCCATGACCAGCGCGGTGGAGGCCTGGTCTACTTCACGGCACCGGAGTTCGAGGCCGTCGTTGAGGTTGTTTTTCTGGTCGCCGTGATGGTCCCAATCGGTGTGATAAAGCTGCACAAAGCGCACGCCGCGCTCCACGAGCCGGCGGGCGAGGAGGCAATTGTTAGCAAAGGAGGGCTTGCCGGGTTCCGCCCCGTAGGCGGCGATGGTCTCCGGTTTTTCTTTGCTCAGGTCCATCAATTCCGGCGCGCTGGTCTGCATTCGGCAGGCCATTTCATAGGCATTGATGCGCGTCATGATTTCCGGGTCGCCGACTTCGTCGAGGCGCAGTTTGTTAAGTGATGCCACGGTGTCGTAGAAATTGCGTTCGCGCTCGGGAGTGAGACCGGCGGGGCTTTGCAGATCGAGAATGGGCTGGCCGCTGCTGCGAAAGGGCACGCCTTGATAGGAGGTGGGCAAAAAACCGCTGCTCCAGAGCGTGCTCCCGCCGCGTGGACCACGTGGACCACTTTGCAAAACGACAAATCCCGGCAGATCACGCGACTCGCTGCCGAGGCCGTAGGTGACCCATGAGCCCATGCTGGGGCGTCCGGCCACTTGAAAGCCGGTATTCATAAATAACTTTGCCGGTCCGTGATTGAAGACGTCGGTGTTCATGCCGCGCAGCCAGCAGAGCTCATCCGCGATCTTTTTGTGATGCGGGAGCAACTCGCTCAGCGTCATGCCGCATTGGCCGGCTCGCTCAAATTTGCGCTGCGATCCGAGGAGGGTTTCCTTGCCGTTGAGAAAAGCAAAGCGTTTGCCCTGAAGCATGCTGGGCGGCGGGGCTTGCCCGCTGAATTCGCGGAGCTTGGGCTTGTCTTCAAAAAGATCGAGCTGGCTGGGGCCGCCCGCCATGAAAAGGTAGATAACGTTCTTGGCTTTTCCAGGGAACTGTGGCGCACGCGGCGCGAGCGGGTGGCCGGGATCGATTTGGATGCCCTCGGCGCGAGCCTCGTCGCCAAGTAACTCCGTGAGCGCGAGCGCGCCCAGGCCGAGCGCGCATTTGCCAAAAAAATGGCGGCGCGTGACGTCGTGCGTGATGCGCCTTTCGGCTTCGGCGAGTTGTGCAGGATCGGACCAGTTCATTCGCGAGTGATGAAAGCGTCGGTGTTCATGATGGCGCGCGCGACGCAGACGAGCGCCGCGCCGTCTTCGGGTTTGATGCCTGCCTTGACGAGCGCAGGTGACATCAAAGCTTCCGCGGCGGCGGGATCTTGGGCAAAGGATTGCCGTTGTTGATCGTGATAGGCTGTGAGAACGGCCAGCTCTTTGGCCGATGGCTCGCGGCTCAGGCAGATGAAAAAGGCGCGGGTGATGCGGGTAGTCGCATCGCCGCCCGGCACATCGCAGAGCACGCGCGCCGCCAGGCCCTGTGCCATCTCGGTAAAGGCGGCGTCATTCGCCATGGTGAGCGCCTGCAGCGGCGTATCCGAGCGCGGGCGGCGTGTACAAGTAACTTGAAAACTCGGAGCATCGAAGGCCGTGAAAAGGGGATGCGGCGCGCTCCGGTAGAAAAAGGTGTAGAGCGCCCGGCGATAGCGGCTCGGCCCGGTATCGGCGGTCCACTTTTTGGCCTGCTGGGTAAAGGTAAAGACGCCCTCGGGTTGAGGTGGATGGACGCTCGGGCCGCCGATGGTGGAATCAAGTAACCCACTGGCGGAGAGAGCGGCGTCGCGGATGATCTCAGCATCGAAGCGCACGCGCTCCTGGTGGGAGAGCAGAAGATTGCGCGGATCTTTTTCCGCGGCATCGGGCCGAGCTTTGGAGGATTGCCGGTAGGTGGCCGAGGTGACGATGAGGCGGTGCATTGACTTCATGCTCCATCCGCGGCGCATGAATTCACCGGCCAGCCAATCGAGCAGCTCGGGGTGCGTGGGAAAGGTGCCCTGCGTGCCGAAGTCATCATCCGTCTCGACGATGCCGCGGCCAAAATAGTGCATCCACAGGCGATTGACGGCGACGCGCGGCGTGAGCGGGTTTTCCGGATTCACCAGCCAGCGCGCGAGATCGAGGCGACTTTGAAAATCCGCCGTGGGATGCTGAAACACCGTATTCACCGCGCTGAGAACGCCGGGCGTGAGCGGCCCCGTCTTTTCATCGGGACGCAGGAAATCGCCGCGCAGAAAGATGAAGGTGGGCCGCGGCGCGGGCACGTCCTTCATGATCATCAACTCCGCGATATTGGGATCAGAAGTTCGTTTGGAGGGCGCGGATTTTTTTCGCGGGCTCTCGCGCTCGAATGTGTCCCGCACGAGTTTTACTTGTTCCGCGGATCGCGCATCGGGCGCGAGCTTCAGCGCTGCGATCAAGGCATCACGACTGGCGGGCGCAGGCGACGGCGCTGCTTCCGCGAAGTCGATGGCAAACCGGCCAATGAGATAACTTTGATTCAGATCGTGATGAAGCTTGATCTCGAATGTGCCTTCTTCGACCGCTTCTGGCTTGTCTAAAACGAAGACGATCTCGTGGTTAGCGTTCATCTTCACCTTGGAATCCTTGCCGACATTGATGGCCCAACCGGTCTTCGCCTGGTCATCAATCGCCGCCGCCGCCGCGTATCCCGGCTGTTCGTGATCCGCAAAGGCTTTGGTGAAAGCCAGATCATGGCCGCCGTGCGACGCTTCGAAGGTCGTCAGCACAAAGTTGCCATTGTTTGCCATGCCGGGCCCGCTGTGAGGCAGCGACTCGTGGGTAAGCACGCGAAGGCGAATCGCGGCGATTTTCGACAACGAGCTTTTGGCGACGATCCGATAGGTATCGTTGAAAGCACCGCGCCCATCGGAGAGCAGGGAATTGTCGTCAAGTAACCGAAATCCCGCGCCGCTCGCGGTGTCGTACTCGGTGTATTGGGCGGGAGACCATTGCGCCGTGGTTGCAGGCGCGGATGGCAGTTCTGCCAGTTCGCGCTGCTCCCAGGCCGGTTGATCTCCGTTTGCGGGCTGCTCTTCGCGCTTGCGCTGGATTTCCGCAGGCGGCGCTTCTCCAAAGATCTCGCCGCGCGCTACTTCGAGCGTTTGACCTTTGTTGTTAACATCTTCGCCCTGGTTGAAAAAGGCGAGCATCTGATAGTATTCTTTATGCGGGATGGGATCGAACTTATGCGTATGGCATTGCGCGCACCCCACCGTGAGCCCCAGCCACACCGAGCCCGTGGTATTCAGCCGGTCCAGAGCCGCTTCCACACGATATTGCTCGGGCTTGACGCCACCCTCTTCGTTAATGCCGGTATTACGATGAAAGGCGGTGGCGATGAGCTGGCTTTTCGTGGGATGGGGAAGGAGATCGCCGGCGAGTTGCTCAAGCGTGAATTGATCGAAGGGCATGTCATCATTCAGCGCCTTGATCACCCAATCGCGAAAGGGCCACATGGTGCGCTCGCTATCAATGGTATAGCCATTGGAATCCGCATAGCGCGCTTGATCGAGCCAATGCCGGCCCCACCGCTCTCCGTAATGCCGATCAGCAAGTAACTGATCCACCAGGCGTTCATACGCATCCGGCGCGGGATCATTCACGAAAGCCTCCACCTGCTCCGGCGAAGGCAGCAGCCCCGTGAGATCGAGTGAAACGCGGCGAATGAGCGTGGCGCGATCCGCTTCGGCGGAAGGCGATAGCCCCTCGCGTTCCAGCCGCGCAGCGACAAATTGATCGATGGGATTTTTCGCCCACGCTGTGTTACTTGTTTGCGGCGGCGGATCCTTGCGCAACGGGAGAAAAGCCCAGTGCCCTTCGTATTCCGCGCCCTGCGCGATCCACTTCCGGAGGAGCGCGATTTCTTCCTCCGTGGGCCGCGCTCGCTTGCTCTTCGGCGGCGGCATGATGTCGTCCACATCCGTCGCCAGGATGCGTTCCAGCAGTTCGCTTTCCTCGGGCTTGCCGGGCACGACCGGCTTGCCGCCATCATGCTCGGCGACCGCATTTTCCCGCACATCGAGTCGCAGCGACGCTTCGCGGTGCTTCTCATCGGGGCCATGGCAGAAAAAGCATTTGCTCGAAAGAATCGGGCGGATTTGCTCGTTGAACCGGACCTTCTCCGGGACAGGCGCAGCGGCGGCCAGCGGCCTCAGAGCAAGCGCAGCCAGAAGGGCGAACGAGAGGCGGATGAAGGGACGAATCATCCTCATTTTCAAAGATATATCCGTGGGGCGCCTCCTTCCGTCCAGTGGGGAATGGAAATCCTCCTTGAAGTTCATGCGCCGAGCGGAAGACTCAGGCCACGTGACTCCTACCTCATCGACTTCAGGCAAGCGCGCGGGCGCCGTGGCTCGATGGCACGAGGTCTTTGACAGCGCGGGCGAGCCTCGTCCGGGGTATGGTCCGCTCCTGCTCCGTCTGGAGACGTTGCCTCGAGCGGAACTCCGCGTCCTGGAGGAGCGCATGGAAGCGATCCTGCGCGAAATGGGGGTGAGCCATCACTGGAGCCAGGGCATTCCGCGGCAGCCGTGGCATTGCGATTTGCTCCCGCACCTTTTTTCCCCGGCGGAATGGGAGCGGATCGTCGCGGGTTTGCGCCAGCGGCTCACGGCGTTTGAGTATTTGTTGCGCGATCTGCATGGGCGGCGGGAAATTCTGCGCTCCGGGGTGCTGCCGGTACACGCGGTGCTAGGGAGTGCGCATTATCTCAATGCCTCGGTCGGGCTCCCGCTGCCGCATGGCTCCTATTTGCACCTCTGCGGGGTGCGGCTCCGGCGGAATGCCCATGGTGATTTCAGCGTGCAACATCACCAGTTTGGAAGGCCTTCCGGCATTTCGTACATGATGCAAAACCGGCGCGCCCTGGCGCGAGTGCTGCCGGAGTTTTTCCAGGACACCGCGGTGCGATCGCTGGCGGAGACGCCGCTGGCTTTGATCGAGGCCTGGCGTGCCGCGGCCCGCGAAGTGGCCGATCCGTCGGTCGTGTTACTTTCGCCGGGCATCGATAGCCCTTTCTATTCCGATCATAGCTTTCTCGCGCGGCGCATGGGCATTCCCGTGGTGCAAGGCGGCGATCTGCTCGTGCTCGATACGCGCGTCTATCTCAAAACGGTGCGCGGCTTGCGGCGCGTGGATGTGATCTATAACCAAATCCCCGAAGTCTGGCTCGATCCTTTGGTCTTCAAAAAAGGCTCGCACCTCGGCGTGCCCGGGCTCGTGCATTGTGTGCGGGCCGGCACGGTGAAGGTGATCAATGCCATCGGCAGCCAGCTGGCGGATGATCGCGTGTTACTTTGCTTTGCGCCGAAGATCATTCGCTTTTATCTGGGGGAAGAGGCGCTGCTGCCTTCGACGCCGACCTTATGGCTTGGGGATATCGATCAATGCGAGATGGTGCTGGACCGCATCGATGACTATCATATCCAGCCGGTGGATGCGGACGACTCTTCCGATATGAGTCATTCATCGGCGGAAAATCTCGCCCAGCGCGTGCGCAAAGATGCCAGCCGGTACGTCGCGCAATTGAAAGGACAGCAAGGCGTGACCCGCCGCTACGAAGCAGGAAAAGCGGCCGAACTCGAGGTGGATCATCTCGTCTTTGCCATGCGGCAGGAACATAGCTTTGAAGTTTTTCCCGGCGCCCTCACGCGGATTTTTAAAGAGGCCCGTTGGGATACCAAGGATTCCTGGGTGCAGGGGAGCGATGTGGATTCCCCCGCGGTCTCGCCGGCGCCGAGGCGCATTTCGGAAATGAGCGTGCCTTCGCGGAACGTGACCAGCCGGGTGGCGGAATCGTTTTACTGGATGGGGCGTTACTTGGAGCGGGCCTATCATCAGGCGTATCTCATCCAGGTGGTGGAGACGCTGGAGAGCGAGGAGCTGAATTCCGCGGAGCGAAAGCTCTATCGCCCGATGTGGAATCGCCTGTTGCCTCCACTGGAAAAAAGTACGGGCGAAAGCCGGCGCAGTATCACCACGCGGCTGGATCGCTATCGGCTTGTCCTGGCGCGCGAGCCGGGCTCCGTCGTTTCCACCTTTGGCAGAGCCATGGCCAATGCCGAGTCGGTGCAGGAATCGCTCAGCCCGGAATCGTGGGCGGCATTGAGCGATCTGAGCGTGCTCTTTCAAAAAACCAAGTTTCGCTCCAATCTCGCGGATGAAGAGTGCGCGCGCATCGCGCGGCGGCTTAGCGAAACGGTGACGCAGCGCATTCCGCAATTTTTTGCCGTGGCTGCGCGCACGGTGCTCGGGGACGATGGCTGGCGCTTTTGTGAAGTGGGCGAAATGCTGGAGCGCGCGGTGATCACGGCGAACTCTGTATTATCCATCAGCAAATCGCTCACCCGGCAGCCCAATCCCACGGAGATCGAGCTTTCCGCGTTTCTGCGTCTTTTAGGAACGCGGGATGCCTATCGCCGTATCTATCAAGTGCGCGCCGAGCCCGTGGCGCTGCTCGAGATTCTTTGGCAGCACCCGGAAGCGCCGCGCTCGGTCTGCCGCTGCTTGAAGGCGTGCGTGGAGCTTTTGCAGGAATCGTGTGTGAATGATACGGGAGGCGCTGCCGATGCCTTGCGGGGGATCGAAGCGCTCATTCACCGAATCCGACGCGTGGATTGGAGCCAGTTTCTGAACCGAGTGCCGGAGGAAGATATGGCGCGTGCCGATTCCATCGCGGCCGGCGCCGAATCTCACCGGCTCGGGCCGTTGCTCAACGAATTGCTCGACGCCGTGCTGAATATGCATCATCTCATTTCGGACGGTTTCCTGAGTCACCAGGCTTACATCGTCGATGCCGTGCAGCCGTTTCTGACCGGCCTTGGACATGGAATATAAGATCACGCACACGACAGACTATCGCTATGGCCAGCCCGCCGCGGAGGCGTACGGCGAAGCCCGGCTGACCCCGCCGAATCTGCCGTATCAGACGGTGGTTAGTCATCAGGTAGTGATTGATCCGACGACGCCGCTTTCCAGCTACATAGATCACTATGGAAATCCGGTGCACTTTTTCTCGCTGCCGTTCCGGCATCAGCGGCTGACGGTGAAAAATCATCTCGTGATGCGCACTTCGCCGCCGGAGCGGCCCAAACAAAGCCTGGAACAGACGGTCCAGGAGGCGCGGCAGATTTTCTCGTCGGTGCTCACCGATGTGTTTGATTACCTTCAGCCCACGGAAATCGTGCAGACCGGGAAACATGCGGTGCAATGGGCCAAGCGTTACTTGGCAGCGCCGCAATCGCTGGAACAGGCGCTTTCGCGGCTGAATGAAGCGATTCACGACAGCTTTGACTACACGAAAGGGGAGACGGATAATTCCACGCCGCTCCACGCGATCTGGAAACATCGCAAAGGGGTCTGCCAGGATTTCGCGCACGTGGCGCTGAGTATTTTACGCACGGCTGGTCTGCCGGCGCGCTATGTCTGTGGTTATATCGAGGCGGCGGCGCCGAAGCTCGACGGTAGTGGGAAGCCGCTGGTGGGCGCATTTGCCACGCATGCCTGGGTGGAGGTGCTCGTGCCGGGCATGTGCTGGGTGGCACTGGATCCGACGAACCGGCAATGGTGCGATGAACGTTATATCACCGTTTCCTTTGGCCGCGATGCACGCGATGCCGCACCGCTGCGAGGCACCTTCAAAGGTTCGGGCGGCCAGAAGATGAATGTGAAAGTGCTGATCGAACGTCTGGTAAAATGAAGCTGCGCATTCGCTATCAGACCAGTTATCGTTATGAAGAGGCGGTGAGTTTTTCACCGCACATTTTTCGGCTTTTCCCAAAGGCCGATACCCATGTGCGGGTGGAGCGTTTTCTTTTCGAAACGAATGGCAACGCGGATGTGCAATATCGCCGCGACCTCTACGATAATATCGTGGCGAAGTGCCTCTATCCCGGTAAGTCCAGCGAGTTACGGGCGCGGCTGGAACTGGATTTGGAATTGCAGGAGAAAAATGCCTTTCACTTTGTGCTCGCGCCGCATGCCGTGGATTTGCCGTTTACCTATGAAGCCGCGGAGCGCAGGGTGCTGGAACCTTTTCTGCAACCGGCAACGGAAAACGTGCCGCTGCCCTTTTGGAAGCTGGAGCCGAAATCCACGGTGAGCGCGCTGGTGGAACTGAACCAGGCAATTCACGATAATCTAGCCTACGAGCGGCGGGAGGAAGGAGAAGCGCGCTCGGTAAACGAGACGCTGGCGCTGGGGAGAGGCGCGTGTCGCGACTTTGCTGTGCTGCTCGCGGAAACCCTGCGCGGCGTCGGCGTGGCGGCGCGACTGGCCAGTGGTTACTTGTTTGAATCCGGCGATCATGAGAAAACGGCTGAAGGTGCGTTGCACGCGTGGGTGGAGGCGTATCTGCCTGGCGCGGGCTGGGTGGGGCTAGATCCCACCAATGGAGTTTTTGCCAATCACCTTCACATCACGGCTGCCGTCGGTTTGACCACGGAGGACGTCACGCCGATTTCCGGCCGGTATTACGGCGACCGAAAAATCCCTTCCCAAATGTCCGCAGCCCTTGAACTCACCGCATGAGCGATCCGAACTGGCCCAAATCCCTGGCCGCCGCGGCGGATAAAGTAACAAAGCGCCTGCGAAAGCTGGGCGTGAAGCTCACCATCGGCGGAGAACCCAGCTATGTGCCGGTCGATTTTTCGGGCTCCGAATGGAATGTGACCGCGCTAGGGCCGACGAAGCTGCGCTATTCTTACGCGTTGGCCGAGAGTCTCATGCGACGGTCCCTGCCAGGCGCTCTCGCCATTCTCTCGCCGGGAAAGTCTTACCCGGGAGAGCCGAACCCGCGCTGGGCGATCACGTTAATTTCAAATCGCGACGGCACGCCGGTCGTCCCTGTCACGCGGGAGGAAACCGAATCTGCTGGGACAAAAGGTAGCAAGCGTGGGGTCGCGCTGCTGGCGCGGGTGCGGCGCAACGTTCTCGAGCAACTGAAGCTCAGAGGACAATGGATTGCGGCATCGAGCCCTGTGCAAACGAGCGAGGTTTGGGTTTTACCTCTTGATCACAACGGCGCGGATTGGATCACGCAAAAGTGGCCGATTCCTAAGGGGCAAAAGCTCGCGCTGACCAATGCGGAAGGCCCCGCCGGATTGCGGTTGCCACTTCATACCCTTCCGCCCGATGCGCTCCGGCGCGCGCTGGTGGTGGAGGTGAAAGAGGATGGGGTGCACCTGTTCCTTCCGCCCCTGCGGCAGGAGCCGTTTTTGGAATTAGCTTTGTTACTTGTAGAGGAATTGCGAGCGGCGAAAATTGCCGCCTGGTTTTTCGAGGGTTACGTCCCGGACGATGAAGCGCGCGCCTGGTCGAAGCTGGCCATTACTCCCGATCCGGGCGTGATCGAGATCAATCTCCCGCCCTGCGAATCGGTGCATCAATACGCGTGGTGGATGCGCCAGCTCGAAGTCTGCGGAAACGAAGCGGGCTTGCGTTCTTTCAAACAATTCTCGACGGAGGAAACGCTCGGCACCGGCGGCGGCAATCACTTGCTCTTTGGCGGACCTAGTTTGCAGGAGAATCCTTTCTTTACCCATCCAGGCTGGGTGACTTCGATCATCCGCTATTGGCAGCAGCATCCTTCGCTCTCTTACTTGTTCACGGGAAGTTATGTGGGCGGTTCCTCGCAAGCCCCGCGTCCCGATGAATCGTCCCGCGAGCTCTACGATCTGGAAATGGCGTATCAGTTTCTGGAGACACTGCAGGCGGGCCAGGATCATCGCTACCTCATCAGCGAGACGCTGCGCCATCTGCACATCGATGGCTCCGGCAATACTCATCGCAGTGAAATGAGTTTCGATAAATTTTGGAATACAGGATGGGAAGGCGGCTGCCGCGGCCTGATCGAGTTTCGCGCAGTCGAAGCGCTGCCCAAGGCGGAATGGATGTCCGCCGTCGCTCTTCTGTGGTGTGCGCTCGCGGCTTTCCTCTTCGAGAAAAAATGCACCCGCCCGCTGATGGAACACGGTTCGCGTTTGCATGATGCCTATTTTCTGCCGACGGCGCTCTGGCACGATTTCGAAAAGATCCTGGATGACTTGTCGCGCTACGGCTTGCCTTTGGATGCGTCTGTTTATCGAGAGATCTGGGAGTATCGCTATCCGCAAATGCTGGAGCATAGCGACGGCAATGCCAGACTAGTGATACGACGAGCCATGGAGGGTTGGCCGTTACTTTGCGAGACCCCGCTGGAGGGCGGGTCCACCTCGCGCTTCGTAGATACCTCAATCGAACGCCTGGAATTCATCGCCAGCCGCGAGTTCGAGCGTAAGTATCGCGTGTTTGTCCAGGGCCGTGAATTGAAGCTCTGCCGCATGCTCGGCGCCCCGCTGGGGGCAGGTCTTCGCTATCGGCGGAGCGCTTTGCATCCGTCGTTGCACCCAGGCGTTCTGCCGCAGGTTCCGCTCTATCTAACCATCACGGATTTGCGCTTGCGGCCCATCGCGGCCTTTCAGCTCGAGGGGCATCGGCGCATTTTTGAGCCGGTGGCGGCGAAAGCGATGACGCTAACACGACGGCCATGCAAGAAACTGCGGCCGGAGTTGCTAACCTATGATTTGAGGCTGCCGTAAAGCGTTCCGACGAGTGCGGCCAGACCCGGCGGGTTTGTTGATGCGGCTGTTCCCGAGAAGCCATTTCTTCTTTACGGGAGCTCAGTTGCGGCCGAAATACCGCTCGGTGTCACCCGTTCTCCCCAATCTCAATTTTGCCCCAGCGACCAGCGAGGCGCGGCATGCACTCTGTTGAAACAACATTCAACGTGTGCAGCAACACTCCAATGAAAACGATTCCACTCTCGGCGAACGAGTGTCCATACGGTAATGGGTCTTTGCCGGCGGGTGTATTTGCCTACAATTGGTCGGAGACGTTTAGCACCGTGAGGTTCAACGGAGAGCTGGCCTTTCAAGATTTTCCCTGCAATCAAGGAGACGTTCGCGACACCGTATTCGATCAACACAAAGACCGGGCTTTTCTCCGGAACGATCGCTGATCCCGACAATACCGGCAAAAACTTGAAGGTGTTCGGAGTTTTGCTCTTTCGTCAGAACATCGGTGGCGGTTTCTTCATGAGCCTGACCAGGAGCCGGCGGTGAATTGAGGAAACGCCGATAGCTAGTTATTCTTCAGTGCCCTGAAGTTGCTTGAATCATGGACGCAATGCGCTGCTTGTGGCAGCCTTTGCGGATATGAGATACCGGTTGTCGACGATGCTAAAGCGTTGGGTGGGCCTTTGCCTGATTTCAGCTCTTTCGGGAACGGTGGTTTGTGGCGCGCCTGAACGGCCATTTCCGCAACACGTCACCTATGCAGCCGGATCGATTGCGCCCGGGGTAAGCCAGGAAAAGCTGGATGCAGCCGCAGCCGCTTTTTACGACGTGTGGAAGGGGCGTTACTTGCACAAGGGGTGTGCCGCCGGCCAGGCTTACATCGATTACAATCGAGAAAATAGGGTGGGGGATCGTGAAGCCATTTCCGTTTCGGAAGGGCACGGTTATGGAATGATCCTCACCGCGTTCTTCGCGGGCCACGATGCCAAGGCGCAGGAGGCTTTCGACCAGCTCTACGCTTTTTTTCGCACCCACCCGAGCCACTTCAATCATGACTTGATGGCCTGGCAGCAGGTGAAAGGATGCAAAAGCCGGAAAGGTGACGATGATTCAGCCACTGACGGCGATCTCGACATCGCCTACGCGCTTTTGCTGGCCGATGCGCAATGGGGAAGCGCCGGCCCGATCCGCTATCGCGAGGAAGCGCTCAAGGTGATCGCGGCGATTCAGAAAGATGAGGTCAACAGCGCCATCCCGAGCCTCAAGCCTGGAGATTGGGCGCAGCCTGGCATGTCACAAGTAAACGACACGCGCGTCTCTGATTTCGTGCCGGATCACTTTCGGGTCTTCGCCAAGGTGACTGGAAATGCCGTTTGGACAGGCCTTCTCGACAAAGAGTATCAAGTAATCGCTCGCCTCCAGAGCGCGAATGCGCCCGACACGGGTTTGCTTCCGGATTTTGCGCTCCGGCTGAATACCGCCGCGCCCGTTCCCGCCGGTGCTCACTACATGGAATCTTCCTTTGACGGCGGCTATTTTTATAACGCCTGCCGCTGTCCCTGGCGGATCGGGCTGGATTACTTGATAACAGGCGATCCACGAGCCCAGGCCGCGCTCGAGAAGCTAAACGCCTTCATTCAGAAAACCACAGGCGGTGACCCCGATCAAATCCGTGCAGGATACACTCTCGCAGGCAAAGTGATTCATGCCGACGACACCTCGCTTGCTTTTACTGCGCCCTTCGCCGTTGCCGCCATGGCCGACGCTCACCATCAGCCCTGGCTCGACCGGCTTTGGGAAAAAGTGCTGAGCGTCGAGCTGGACGATGATGATTACTACGGCAACACGATCAAGTTGCTCTGTCTGGTGGCGCTTTCCCGCAATTGGTGGGCGCCTGCGTCCTAGGAAGGATCGAACTGCCGGTCTCGTTAGAAAGCTCCCGTTTGCAGCATTACCAAAGTACAATCGCGTACCACTTCGATTCCGTGTTTCTCCGCCTCCGCTGCCAAGTGTTCATTTTCCGCGCCGGGATTGAAAATGATTCGCCGTGCCTTGGATTTAACGATAACATCGATCAACGGTTCAGAGCGAGCCGCGCCTAGATAGAGAGTGATGGTGTCGATTGGGTCCGTTACGTCGGCGATTGAAGGATAGCATTTTTGCCTCAGTACTTCGCTGAGCATAGGATTCACCGGGATAGCGTGATAGCCCGCGGCGAGAAGCATTTGCATGGCGCGAAAGGCGAAACGCTCCGGATTGTCAGAAACGCCGAGGACGACAACGAAAGACTTTGCGGAAATACTCGGCATCGTGAGAAGGTTAGTTTAAGATTAAAGCCGGCGAGCTGGGAAACTGCAATAGGGTCCGCGAGCTGCCCGAAAAGGTACGAAAAGCAGGAATTTGCGCATTTATAAACACGCAACTTTCTCGTGAAAATAGGATCCGGCTCAAAGGGTTTTGTGTCTCTCGTGGACATCCTATTTCCGTTTTAGGGGTAAGTTGTCGCGTTATCTGCCGGGGTTCCAAGCCCGAAAAAACTCGCCGGCAAAACACCTCAATCACCGGAAAACCATGGGCTTCTCCCCATTGGAGAGAAACGATCAGCAGGACGCTCGCCGGGATGCCGGCGCTTCCAGGATGGTTCGATTTGGCAGTCGATCCCTCTTTCCCGCCAGTTGCACCCGCCCGCGAATCGTGTATCTCGTGGATCGCCTCTTTTGCTTCATGCCCAAAGTCTTCGTCAAAACCTACGGCTGCCAGATGAACGAACGCGACTCCGAGCAGGTGTTGCGCGATCTCCTGGCGCGCGGGTATGAGGCGACCTCCGTCGAGAGCGAAGCCGACGTCGTCCTCCTCAATACCTGCTCCGTGCGCGACATGGCGGAGCAAAAAGCCATCGGCAAAATGGGCTTGCTCGGGCGGCTACGCCGCAACAGGCCCGAGATGATTTTCGGGTTCCTCGGCTGCATGGCGCAGAGCCGCGGCGCGGAACTGACGCGCGACATGGGCCACGTCGATCTCGTCGTCGGCACGCAGAAGTTTCACAAAGTCGGCGACTACGTAGATCAGCTTTACCGGCGCAAGCTGGAGCTGCGCGACCAGCTCATGGACGACGTGCGCTTTTCCATCGTCGATATCGACGAGGAGGAAGGTTCACAGGAAACCATCCGCGAACACGTCATCGCCGAGCGCCAGGCTACGGCGTTTGTCTCGATCATGCAGGGATGCAACATGATGTGCACCTATTGCATCGTGCCCTTTACCCGCGGCGGGGAGCGCGCCCGGCGCATCGAGGAAATTGTCGCGGAGGTGCAAAGTCTTGCGGAGCGCGGCGTAAAGGAAGTAACGCTCCTCGGCCAGATCGTGAATCTTTACGGGCGGCATGAATTTGAAAAGCGCGGCGGTAAATCGCCGTTTGTGCAGTTACTTGAAGCCGTCCACGCCGTGGAAGGCCTCGAGCGCATCCGCTTTACCTCGCCGCATCCCATCGGTTTTCGCGCGGATCTCGTGGGCAGTTTTCGCGATCTGCCCAAACTCATGCCGCACGTGCATCTGCCCGTGCAATCGGGCTCGGATCGCATCCTTAAAGCCATGCATCGCGGCTATTCCGCGAGCAAATATATCGACCTGGTCGGAGAGCTTCGCGCCGCCCGCCCGGACATTGCGCTGACGACGGACATCATCGTCGGCTTTCCCGGCGAGACTGAGGAGGATTATGCCAGTACCCGCCAGCTCGTGCAGGAGGTCGGCTTCGACAACGCTTTCATCTTCCGCTACTCGAAACGTCGCGACACCCCGGCGGCGGAGATGGAGAATCAAGTAACGGAATCCGAAAAGGAAACCCGCAACCACGACCTGCTTGCCGCCGTCGATCACATCGCCCGCGCCAAGGGCGACGCCCTGGTCGGCACGCGGCAGCAAATCCTCTGCGAAGGCCCGAGCAGAACTAACGCCGACCGCCTCTCCGGGCGCACGCCGCAAAATAAGATCGTGGTCTTCGAAGGCGACCCCGCGCGCCATTCCGGCCAGATTTTTGACGTGGCCATCGAGCGCTCTACTGGGTTCACGCTCTACGGTTCCCCGGCGGTTTTAGGGGAAAGTTGAAGGATTTTGGATTCCATTAGCGCGAGAGATAAGTTGATCTACGGTAAACGATGGAAACACCATTGCCTGGTGGGGACATCTGTCCTCAGATGGCCAATGTGGATCGATCTCGCGGATTAGTTTTGGTGAACAAAGCCGCGTTCTCTCGGTGGAACTTCGACCCCATATTTTCGTTCATCATCACCAAAGTGCTTTGTACGCGCCCCACCAGCCTCCGGTTGATCTAAACCCTCCTGCTTTCCTTCACTCGTCACATCACTGAAACGAAACCGCTTTGTTGGTAGGGACGGCACTCCGTGTCGTCGGTGTGCGTTGAGCCCACGAATGATCATAACTACCACTGATGTCGCTGCTATGTTCTCGCACCCAATCGCTAACTAACCAAACTCAGCCTTCCCGCCCCGCGAGCAGTTGATCCTTCTTGAAGAGCGCGAGCACTTTATAGCCACGGCTCGCGATCTTTTCGACGCCACCCTGGCAGCGATCCGCGAGCACGGCGACCATGGCGACTTTTCCCCCGGCTTGCTCCACGGCGTCGATCGCCTTCAGCGTGGAGTCGCCGCTCGTCACGGTGTCTTCCACGATCACCACACTGTCGCCGGATTTAAAATTGCCTTCGATTAGTTTGGTTTGCCCGTGAGCTTTCGGCGCTTTGCGCACCGAGAAAATCTGCAAAGGCGCACTCGGATTTTGCATCCACGAATTCATGCCGATGGCCACCGAGATCGGGTCCGCGCCCATGGTCAATCCCCCCACCGCCACAGGCTTCGCACCGCTGCGCTCGATCTCTTCGCGGATCATGCCATACATGGCTTGCCCCACGAGGCATGCGCCTTCCGCGTCCAGCGTGGTGAGGCGGCAATCGATGTAATAGTTGCTCTTCGCGCCGGAGGCTAAAGTGAAGTCCCCGAAAAAGACGGACTTCTGGCGCAGTTTGGCGAGGAGGAGATCTTGAGCGGAGTCGGAAGTGGGCATCGCGGTCATTGAATCCTTTTCGAGCCGGGGAAATCAAGAACCGGTACATGGCGATGCGCGCGAAAATTCTGGAGCCCGAATCAGAAAAATACGCGAATGATTGATTCCACACAGCGCTGCTGTAGCGCAGCTCTGTGAGCTGCGGAGCGGGAGGCCGGCTCGTGGCAAGAACATCCAACATGAAAGTAGTGCCTCCCGCCACTCAGGTCACAGACCTGAGCTACAGCGCCGGTCCTGCGGAAGATAGACGTATTTACAAATCCCAACCCTCACTTCGCCAGCAGCTCCCGCACTTTCGCCACGTCACTGGTCGGCAATTGGCAGGCGTAGTTTTCGCAGATGTACGCGGCAGCCTTTCCCTGGAGGGGTTTCATGTCTTCGATGAATTTCAGCTGGGTTAGCAGCCACGCCTGACCTGAGCTTTGATCCGCAAGAAGCAGAATTTTGTTGGGCAAATAATGCGTGGCCACCTCGTGCAGCAGCGCTTTGGTATCTTCAGATCCGGCCTGGCCTGCGATCACGATCTGGACGTGCTTGGATTGCAACGCATCGACCGCGCAAAGCATTTGCGGCAATGCGCTGGGGGCGCGGCTGAGTTGCTCCGAAAAAGCGCGGATCGCCTTTCCCGCCTTTTCCCGGAGCGCCTTGGAATCGGTCAGATCCGCGAGACGCAGCAGATTCAGCACAGCGGTGGAATTGGGCGATGGCTCTGCGCCGTCGTAATCCTCCTTCATGCGCAGGAGGATGCTCTTATCTGTTCCCGCGGTGCTAAAGTAACCGCCATTTGCATCATCCCAAAAGAGCGCATCCATTTTCTCCTGCAACTCCAGCGCCCATCGCAGATGCGCGACGTCGAAATCCGCCTCGTAGAGATCAAGCAGGCCGGCGATGAGCGAAGCATAGTCTTCCGCAAACCCCGGCACGCTGCCCGCGCCCTCACGATAGTTGCGCAGAAGCTGGCCCTCCTTCCAAAGTTGCTCGTGAAGGAAGGCCGCCGAGCGCTGCGCTGAATGCAGATAACTAGCATCGTCCAGCACCTGCGCCGCACGGGCAAAAGCCGAAATCATGAGCCCGTTCCAGGCGGTGATGATTTTGTCGTCCAGATGCGGACGCGGACGCTTCGCTCGCACATCGAAAAGCTTTTGCCGGCTGGCCGCGAGAGATTTGCGAATCTCCTCCTCGCTCATCTTAAAAAACTTCGCCGCATCGGAGACCGTCATCCGCTGGATGAGCGTATTCACGCCTTTGAATTCCCCGTGCGGATCGCTCCCCGCGGGCGCGTTGCCCTCCGGCTCCACGCCATAGAAGCGGTTAAAAATCCGCGCGGGCTCTTCGCCCAGGAGCGCGCTGATTTCCTCCTGCTTCCACACGTAAAAGGCACCTTCGCCGTGCTCGGGCTTCCCGTGCTCCAGCAGCGAATCGGCATCCTCCGCGCTGTAGAAGCCGCCGGCTTTATCCGTCATGTCACGCTGCACGTAGCCGAGGACATCTCGAGCAATCTCCGCCCAGGCTGGGTCGCGCGTTACTTGATACGCGTCGAGGTACGAACAAACGAGCTGCGCTTGATCGTAGAGCATCTTTTCAAAATGCGGGATGTGCCAGAAGCGATCCACCGAGTAACGATGAAAACCGCCGCCGATGTGATCGTGCATCCCCCCCTCGGCCATTTTCTTAAGCGTAAAGAGCGCCATGTCCCGCGCGTGACTGCCATCGCGCGACTCTGCGCCTTCTCGTGCGTAGATGCGAAAAAGAAGATTCAGCGCGACCGGATGCGGGAACTTCGGTGCACCGCCAAAGCCACCCAATTCATCATCAAACGAGCGCGTGAGCTGATTATAACAAGCCTCGATCTCATCGTGACCCGCCCCTTCGGCCTTCGGCGCCGCGGTGGAATATTCGCGCAGCGCCTTCACCGCATCCGAAGCATTGGCCGCGATCTTGTCGTGGTCGTGCTCCCAAGCTTTCGCGACCTGCTGCAACAGCGACGGAAACCCAGGCCTGCCGTAACGATCATCCGGCGGAAAATAAGTGCCGCCGTAAAACGGCTCCAGATTGGGCGTGAGGAAAACGCTCATCGGCCAGCCGCCGCTGCCCGTTGTTGCTTGAACGTAAGTCATGTACACCTTGTCCACATCCGGCCGCTCCTCCCGATCCACTTTGATATTCACAAAATGCTCGTTCATGATTTTCGCCGTCTCCGGATTTTCAAAACTCTCGTGCGCCATCACGTGGCACCAGTGGCACGTCGAGTAACCGACGGAGAGAAAGATCGGCTTGTTCTCGCGACGCGCCTTGGCAAAGGCCTCCTCCCCCCACGGATACCAATCCACCGGATTGTGCTGATGCTGCAGCAAATAAGGCGATTTTTCGCCAGCAAGATGGTTCTTGAACGTAGAAGTGGGTGCAGGATTCACGGCAGATTCAGTTTCAGCTCCTTGACAAATATTCACGACTGCGATGAGTAAGGCCGCAATCGCCCCAAAAGGCGGAAAGGATTTCATGCGCAGCATTCTCCTCATGAACATCATTGACCAGTGGCTTGAAAGCAAGAAGAGCGGCCTCGCCGTTCTCCTGCTGGGCGCCGCTCTTCTCACGCTCGCCGGCTGCCAGACGACCCAAAACGTGCGCAATACCGGGCACACCTTCCACACGGTGATCGTCGATGCCGGCCACGGCGGGCACGATGCGGGCACGCGTTCCTCGCGCTACATCCTGGAAAAGGACGCCGCGCTCGATATCGCGCTCAAGGTGGATTCAAAGCTGCGCGCCGCCGGTCTGAAAACGGTGCTCACGCGCAAGGGCGACTACTTTGTCACGCTCGACGACCGCGTGCGCATCTCTAATCGTGAGGAAAACGCCATCTTTGTGAGTATCCATCTCAACGAAGCGCGGCCCAAGCCGGGCATTCACGGCGTGGAGACGTACTACACATCGAGCCAATCGGTGGACTTGGCGCGTGGCATCCTCTCGCGCGTGGGCGCCGTTTCCGGCGAAACGCCGCACGGCATGCACGTCGCCCATTTCCACGTGCTGCGGCTGAATGTGAACCCAGCGGTGCTGGTGGAGTGCGGTTACTTGTCGAATAAAGCGGAAGGTCAGCGTTTTGCCAATCCGGCGTATCGCGACACCGTCGCCACGGCGATCGCCCAGGCGATCGTCGCGCAAAAAAGCAAGTAACCCATCGCGCGAAGCGTGTGATGGGTAGCATGCGCGTTTCGCGTGTCGTTTTCAGTGTCCCGCAGAAAACATCTCCCAGCACTCCGTCGAAGCCGCATTTTTAGTTACGATTGAATGCATACTGGCGCGGAGAAAGCCAAAACCTGGTGGGCCGGCTGTCCTCAGACGGCCAATGCACGTGGGATGCATGACAGCCTCGGTGAACGAAAATGCGTTCGTTAACTTAGGAATACATCCCTATATTCACCCGAGCAAACATCGATTTCGATCCGCTCTGGCCATCTGAGGACAGATGGCCCCGTCAGCTCAGCGCGCATCCGTACGCCTCGGAAAATTCGAATCCGTGTTACTCCCCCAGATCCCGCAAGACCGCCGCTTCCATCCGGTTGATGCGATCGTGGATCGAGCTGTCGCCGATGGAACGCATCTTCTCAAAAAGCGCTTTGTTATAGGCGCGCAACGCTTTCTTGCCTTCGTCGTCCGTGACGGCGCCGTCGGCCTTTTGCTTCAGGTCCCGCACGTGCGGGTCTTCCAGCGCCTTTGTTTTGGCTTCGTTATATTTGGCCTTTTCGATGGCGTCAGGATCGCCTGAGGCCACGGCCTGATCCACCGCGGTTGAACCCGTTGTTTTGGGTTCGGCCGCAGCACCTTTACGCTTTCCACGCTTGCCCGGCGCGGGGGTGGCGGGTGCGGGCTCGGTTTTCTCCGTTGCGGTGTTTTCGTTGGCCGCGGGTGGCGGTTCAGCCGGCTTGGCTTTCTCGGTCTCAGCGGGCTTTTCCGTTTCGGTGGTTTTTTCTGTGGAAGGAGTTTCCGTTTCGTCAGATTCAGTGGCCACTCGATGGCCCTTGGCGCGCGGACGCGGCGTCACCGGAGCAGGAGTGGCAGGAGTCGCCTTCGGATAGGGTGTCGGCGCAGGCTTCCGGCCAAAGAGTCGCTTGAGCACGCTGGGCTTCGGCGTGGCAGGCGCCGGTGGCGCCGCGGCGGGAGAACCAGCAGCCCCAGCTTTGGCGGTAGCAGCACCGGCCGTTCCGGGCTTGGCGGCGGCCGCAGGAGTCGCAGCAGCCGTTTTTGCTCCAGGCTTCGCCGGGGCGGGATCAGCAGCCTTGTTTTGCGCTCCTTTCGTTTCCGCAGTTTTCGCGGGAGCAGGGGTGGCAGCAGACGCCTTGGCCTGCGGTTTATCTGCGGATTGAGCGGAGGACGTTTCCACGGCAATGGAAGCCGCGCAGATGGCGCTCAAGCCGAGAACGGAAAGGACAAAGGTGCGCATAGGCGATGAAAAACAAACCACTACTGTGTGCGTTCTCCGTGGGCCTGTCGAGTGCGCAGAAGAAGGTTATCTTTAGCGCAGCGCCCTCATCCTCGTCCTCGTCCTCATCCTCAAAGTGCGACGAGCCGGGAGGAAGAGGAAGAGGATGAGGCCCGCCGCTTTTCCCATTCCGCCCTGCCCCTTGACCACTACCTCCCTCGCCCGCATAGTCCCACCCCTGCTCGCGGCCTGCCGCGCGCTCCTGACCATGCCGCACACACGCACTCGCAACTTCTGCATCATCGCGCACATCGACCACGGAAAGACCACGCTTTCCGACCGACTGCTCGAACACACCGGCACTATCGAGATGCGCGAGTCGGAGGATCAATTGCTCGATTCCATGGATCTGGAACGCGAGCGCGGCATCACCATCAAAGCGCATCCCGTGACCATGCGCTTCAAGTCCAAGGACGGCCATACCTATAAGCTGAACCTGATGGACACCCCCGGACACGTTGATTTCGCCTACGAAGTGTCGCGCTCTCTCGCAGCTTGCGAAGGCGCGCTGCTCATCGTCGATGCCGCGCAGGGTGTCGAGGCCCAGACCGTCGCCAATGTTCACCTCGCGGAAAAACAGGGGCTAAAGCTGGTCCCGGTCATTAACAAAATCGACCTGCCAAATTCCGACATTCCCACCGTCAAGCGCCAGCTCGAGGACATCCTCGCCATTCCCGCGGAGGAAGCCATTCTCGCCAGCGCCAAGGCCGGCATCGGCATCGACGATATCCTCGAAGCGATCGTCGAGCGCATCCCGCATCCCACGGGAAAAAGTACGGATCGCCTGCGGGCGCTGGTCTTCGATTCCACTTTCGATACCTACCGCGGCGTCATCGTCTATGTGCGCGTGGTCGATGGCGCGATCAAAGCCGGCGATCCCGTGAAATTGATGGCTACCGGCACCGGGTACGAGGTCAAGGAAGTTGGCATCTTTCGTCCGGGCGTGGCTAACTTCACGGCGCAGGAACACCTCAGCGCGGGGGACGTCGGCTACGTCATCGCCAATATCAAATCCACGTCCGAGGTGAAAGTGGGCGACACCATGATGTCCAGCCGTGGCGGCGTGACTGAGCCGCTTCCGGGCTTTCAGGAAATCCAACCGATGGTCTTCAGCGGTATCTACCCAATCAATACCGCCGATTTCGAGCATCTCAAAGTCGCGATGGGAAAGCTGCAGCTCAACGATGCTGCTTTTCACTATATGCCGGAAAGTTCCGTCGCTCTCGGCTTCGGTTTCCGCTGCGGATTCCTCGGCCTGCTGCACATGGAGATCATCCAGGAGCGTCTGCGCCGCGAGTACGACATGGATATCATCGCGACGTATCCTTCAGTGATCTATGAAGTGGAAAAAACGAACGGCGAAGTGCTCAACGTCGATAACCCCGAGCACCTGCCTGATCCCAGCGTGATCAAGGAAATCCGCGAGCCGATCGTGCGCTGCTTCATCATGGTGCCGAATGACTATATTTCGCCGATCATGCAATTGATCATGGAGAAGCGCGGCGAGGTAAAGCACACGGAATCTCTGGATACGCGGCGCGTCATGCTCACCACGGAACTGCCGCTCAATGAAATCCTCGTCGATTTCGTGGACAAAATCAAAAGCATGACCCGCGGCTACGGCTCCATGGATTACGAGCACGCCGGCTATCGCCCTTCCAAACTCGTAAAGCTCGACATGCTCGTGAATGGCGAACCGGTGGACGCCTTCTCCTCCATCGTGCATCGCGACAAGGCGGAAGGGCGCGGCCGTGCGCTGGCGTCGAAGCTCAAGGAAGTGATCCCCTCGCAGCTCTATCAAGTTTCCATCCAGGCAGCGAT
>FTBG01000252.1_pt1 | contig 25538 bp, 14 predicted proteins | sample 1639311 | NCBI WGS metagenome assembly FTBG01 (sample SAMEA3914864, study PRJEB12502) | metagenome | biome: forest; material: soil | place: USA | collected 2012-03-12 | depth 0.3 m | reverse complement strand
TCTTCGCCGTGGCATTCGCATTCACGGTGATGGTCGGATTCGGGCCTGCCAGTGTCAGGGTATTCGATCCGCTCCCGGAGATCGTATAGCTGCTGGCGGAATCGCTCGTATTGAAAGTCAGCCCGCCCACGGTGATCGGGGCGCCGAGCGTTACGGTATAGGCATTCGTTCCGCCCGTTCCACCATCGCCGAAGACGGCCGTGTCGTTATTGGCATTGACCCACGTCGTATCCGTCGGGCCGGAAGTCAGCCAATCGGAGGTACTCGTATCCCATGTGCCGGAGCCATCGGTAATCCCATCGCCGAATATTCCGTTGCTGTCCCAATTCACTAGTGATGCTCGAGCCGGCCCGGCTGTGAAAAACGCGGCGGCCAGAATCGCCGAAAAGGACGTGGCAAGGATGGCTCGCCGATTAAGAGCTGCAGCGGTGCGGCGCGAGACGGCTTTTCCAGGCTGGGACTTGCGGAATCGATTCATAGTTAGGGAACAGGCAGGGAATGAAAAGGATGTGGATTTCACTGGGTGGCTGGCGCCGGAGCCGGGGAGGCACAGTGAAATTTACGGAGCCCAATGACGCGGACCCCGGAAAACCTTGGGCAGATTTCTTCGAAAAAATTCCTTTTGCCCGGATGCATAAGGTTTCAACACTTCCATTCATTGCTTTTAGCCATGTCCTCTCCAAACTCTTCGCCAGACCCACGCGCGCTCGTGGAAAGGCTTTTCCTGGAGCACATGGACCTCATCCGCGGATTCGTTTACGGGCTCATGCCCGATTTCGCCCGGGCGGACGATGTGGTGCAGGAGACTTTCCTCACCGTTCAGCGGAAGGCGGAGGAGTTTCAGCCGGATACGAATTTTCCCCGCTGGGCATGCAGCATTGCCCGTTTCAAGGTCCTGGAAATGCGCCGTGCATCCAGCCGCGTCGGCGGGGAGCTGAGCGAGGAAGTGCTCGCGTCCCTGGCCAGCAGCGATGCGGCGGTCTCCTCTGATTTGCGGCTCGATTATTTGAACGAGTGCCTGGAACAGCTTGCTCCACAGGCGCGCCGCGCGGTGCGCTTGCGCTACGAAAACGATCACAAACCAGCCGAGATCGCGCGGCTTCTGTCCTGCAAGCCCGAGACGCTTTATGTCGCCCTGTCGAATGCGCGCTCCTTTCTGCGGGACTGCGTCCAGCGAAAATCCGAACGCTTCACCCCCGCCCAGCAATGAAGCCATCACCGGAATTGGACAAACTGGTGGACGGATATCTCGACGGACATCTCACTTCGGATGAGCTGGCCGCCCTGGAGGATCTGCTGATGTCTTCCGACGAAGCGCGGACGGCCTTCTGGCAGCGGGTCCATCTCCACGCCGGCCTGCGGCGACTCGGGCGGCAGGCCTGGGGAGCGAAATTCGCGCAGTCGGGAGCGGGCTCGTCCACCTCTCCGGCCACTGTGCGCAGCAGGCTTCGCGCTTCACTATCACGTCATCGCGCGATCTGGATCTCCTGCGGCATCAATGCCCTGCTCCTTTTCCTGCTGCTGTTCATCCGGATTTTTCCAAACGGAATCCCCGGCTTCCAAACGGAAAGCAACGGTCTGTTTTCCTGGCAGGGGCATTATGAGCCAAACTCCAAGGTAAACGGACAGAAGAGCACAAATGAAGCTACAGTTGCCGTGATCCGCCGGGTCAGCGATGCGAAGTGGCCAGCCGGAGTGGCACATCGGCCGGGGGATTCCCTAGCTTCCGGCAAATTTGTCCTGGAAAGCGGACGTGTGGAAATCGAACTGCTCAGCGGCGTGCAAATGCTGATTCAGGGGCCGGCAGAGATGAACTTACACTCGGCCATGAAGACCGAACTCGCGCTTGGAACCTTGCGCGCACGGGTGCCGAAGTCCGCGCACGGTTTCTGCGTGGCTCTCCACGGGGCCAATGTGATCGATCTCGGCACGGAGTTCGGGATTGATGCCAGGAAGAACGGACCAGCCGAGCTGCACGTCTTCGACGGAAAGGTGCGCGTAGAGCGGCTGAACGGCGAAGTCCTCCCCGAACTTAAGCAGAAGCAAGCCATCGAGGTGGCGTACAATGGCCAATGGCGGGAAATCCCCTTCCGTGAATTTCCGCCTATCGATGATCTGGCAAAAGCGGAACGTGAAAGCGCGAAAAAGCGATTCGCAGCGTGGCAGGCGGCAAGCGCAAGGCTCGCGAACGATCCATCCGTGCTTGTTTACTATGCCTTCGAGCCGGATCCAACCAATGAGAAGCGGCTGACCAACCGGGCCATGCGCGCACAACCGGAGTCCGATGGCGCGATTGTCTCGGCGGAATGGGAGCAGGGCCGCTGGCCGGGCAAGTATGCACTGGAATACCGGCGCCCCACGGACCGGGTGGCACTGGAGTTGCCGGGGCGCTATCGCACATTGACTTATTCCGTTTGGGCCAGATTCGACGCCCACCCAAAAAGGAAATACTGGGGGCTCTTTTACAGCGAACCAAGCAATAGCGGGGAGGCCCATTGGCAACTCGATGAAAATGGCGGGATTGTATTTGGCATCAGGCGCGGCCCTGCGGGCTACTCCAGTGCGATTAGCGGTTCAATTTTGACGCCAGCGACGTTTGGGACTTGGAAGCATGTCGTGACGACCGTGGATCTCGATGCCGGAACGGTAGTTCACTACACCGATGGCAGCCTGGTCGGACGATTCCCGGCCAGTGGATTGCCCTCCGTATTCTTTGGCCACTCAGCGTTGGGCAATTTTCCCAATCAAGCTGCTGAAGCGTATCTCGGAAGCGAACAGGACCGCACCTTCTACGGCCGAATCGACGAATTCGTCCTCTTCAATCGCGCCCTTTCGCCCGGCGAAGTGCAGCAACTTTACGAAGAGGGAAAGCCTTGAACGGTCCAATCGGCGGCAGTGGGGCATTTACTGAGATCGCTGGCCGATTCGAACGGAGCAACGCTGGGCCGTGAAGTAGCATGAAGCTCACCTCCTTTTCTCTCACTCAGGAAACCGATTGCTTCGACGGCAACGCGGTTTGCACCGGAGACAGGATTGGCGGAGACCTGCTCCGCCGGTGAAATTGCCGCTTCCGCTTCCGGAACCCATCGCAAGGGCGGTGGGTTTTTGAAGTGGTGACGCGCTACCCCTTAGCCGTCTAAGGAAAATCGCGATCAGCGAATTGATGCCAAAACTGCTCCAGCCTGGCGAGCGACACACTTCACTAACCATTTTCACCCATGAACAATCACACCACTGGAATTTATATGATCAGCGGCTGCGCAGTTCCTCCGCAAAATCTTGGCGATCACGGCTACTTTGGCCTGTCCATTGATATAGATCGTCGCTTTGACGAACACGAGCGAGCGCTGAAGAAAGGCACGCATGTGAACAGCTATTTGCAAAACTGCTTCAAACTCTACGGTGGAGACAGTTACTTCGTCTGGAGCGTCGTTGAGGAGTGCTCAAGCGACACACTGACCGATGTTGAAATAAATGTTGTCTGTCATACTCTCTTTTTCGTTGGTTGCCTCGAACGGCGCATTTTGTCCTGAAGCCCAAGGCACTGAATATGATCAAGTGCGGGCGTTTGCACTGAGTTGAGTTTAGGGAGCGTTGCGGCGTTTTGCTGCGGGAAGGGGGAACGCTTCATATGGCTTCGCCTACGAGCGAAGCCATTGATCGCTGAAGCGAAGTCGAAATTCGTCGATGACTTCCTCGAAACGAATGAATTCAGCTTCGCGAAGTTTCGTGGCAAAATCGATGCTGCGCTCAATTCCAACTATTGCCGACCAGTAGTATTTCATCATGCCGAGGGCATCCAGTCGGCTCATCCTGGTTATTGTCAGGCGTGCTCCCTGCTTGAGGCTTTTGGACGCACTTGGGGATTGTAAGACGGGATCGAACACTCGTTCATGGAGGAAATTCATGATTTCTTCTTCTTTGCTCATACACTTAAGCGGGCGTTGCGGGGGGCGGGTGCGAGAGCTGGGGACGTTAAGCGAGAGGCAAATCTCTGGCAAGCTTGGTGCATTATTTGTCCTGTTTTCCGCTGTGGCAGGAGATGTTTGACGAAATTACCTGCCTCCGGGGACCAGGGAAGGCGGCTTTGCGACTTCCCTGCACATTGTGAGGCGGAGCGCTGGTCCTCCCTTTTAGTCCCCCTCATGGAGAATTTTAAGTCCACTGCTTTCAATGTGAGTCCGTCACACGAGCATGAGCGATTCCGAATGGAATCTTGAGAGAAAGACCAGTCTCCAGTGAGGAGAATGGTCGGGCTGGCGGGATTCGAACCCGCGGCCTCTTCGTCCCGAACGAAGCGCTCTACCAAGCTGAGCCACAGCCCGTTGTGGAGGACGGACCATAGGCAGTTGATGCAGGGTGGTCAACAGGAAGTTGAGAATTCCCGCAAATTCTTTTTGGCCGATGGCAATCGAAGCCCGGTGAAATGAATTCCACCGGTGAAAGCACCAGTACTCCGCTCGATTTCCGGGCTGATCCTCCTGCGAATAAGAACATTCATCTTATCTATGTCGCTGCCGCCACGGATCGCGGCCTCACAACCGGGCGGGCAATCCGGCTATCCCTGCTTTTCGTGGAATACGCAGAGAACCTGCGCTGGTTCCTTGCCTGGATTCTGAAGACGATGCGGCGTTTCCGCATCGAAGTAGGCCGAGTCGCCTGCTGAAAGGACATGATCTTTTCCGTCGTAATCGAGGACCACCTTTCCTTTGAGTACGATGAGGAATTCCTCGCCCTCATGGGGCCGAGGTACTGTGCGCCCGCCACCTGCGGGGACATCCAGGAGAAACGGATTCATCATCCGGGCGAGGCGCCCGGTTACCAATTGTTGATAGACGATGTTGGAGTTCTGGACGTCGCGCTCGACCCGGCGGCGTTCCGAGGCGCGGGTGATCGAGATCTCGGGCTTGGCATCCAAGCCCTCGAGTAGTTTCGAGGTAGTCGTTCCCAGGACTTCTGCGACACGCGCCAGCGCTGCTAGCGATGGTGTGATCCGGAAGTTTTCTACTTTTGAAAGCCAGCTTCGAGTCTGCCCCGCGCGAGTGGCTACTTCTTCCAAACTGAAACCGCGCTCCAGTCGGAGATGTTTCAGGCGTTGGGATAGTTCAATTAGGTTCATTCGGCGGCAGCAGGGCTAAGGGTCTCAACGACAATTACTTGTTATCCAAAATGGGCGATCAGAGTGGCTGTTTGAGCGAGCATCAAGCTCGCTTTATGCAAATAGAAGTGGAGTGAAAAGAAACAAAGTGTACAAGAAATCACGCGAGTGATTATGCTTCTGTGCGTCCCATTACGATCTCACCGGCTGCAGGCAGCAACCTTGCATGCTGGCGCAGGTCAAGGGTTCGCACGGACCTTTCAGGTGCTTTGCGGGACGTTTCGCCTCTCCGCGAATTCCCTCAAGGTCCAATGGCTGGGCTTGACCTTCTATTTCCCGTGAACTCCGAAACCGCGATTCGTCCGACTAACTCGATCCCATCCGCAGCACAAGGCGTTGCCGCCGTCTTTCATGGACCAGAAAGACCGCTCACGATTGAGCGATTTTCTCTCCCCGAACTTGGCTCCGGTGAAATCCTCGTCCGCGTCATTTGTACGACCATCTGCGGCAGCGATCTTCATACGATCCATGGACGCCGCTCGGCCCCGACGCCGTGTGTGCTCGGTCATGAGATCGTGGGCACCATTGCTGCATTCGGGCCGGACGCTCCGCGAGTGGATCTCACGGGCGAACCTCTGGAGGAGGGCGATCGCGTTACGTGGACGCTCGCAGCTTCCTGTGGACATTGCTTTTTCTGTGATCACGGACTTCCTCAGAAGTGTGAATCGTTGGTCAAATACGGCCACGCCGCAGCTGGATCAGGGAGCATTTTCAGCGGCGGTTATGCGGAATACTGTATCCTGGTGGCGGGGACTGGCTTGGTAAGAGTGCCGGCATCTCTTGGCGATCCGCTCGCAGCTACAGCTAATTGCGCCGTCGCCACGGTTGCTGCCGCACATCGCACACTTCAGGTCACAACGGCATTGCGGGACAGCGAGGTTCTCGTGCTGGGTGCTGGAGCATTGGGGCTTGTTGCCTGTGCAATGCTCCACGAAGCCGGTGCGCGTCACGTCACCTGCTGCGACATCGATCCTGAGCGGGCAGCTCGTGCACTGGACTTTGGTGCGACGCGTGCAGTAACGGCTGTGGAATTGGCGGAGACCGCTGGTTCCAGCGGGCGGGGGATGGATGCGGCGCTTGAGTTCACCGGATCTTCGAGTGCTGTAAGCGCAGCGATCAACTCGTTGCGTGTCGGGGGCACGGCGATACTTGGGGGAACCGTTTTGCCTTCTCCTGCGGTGCCCCTTGACCCAGAACTCGTTGTGCGGCGCATGCTGACGATCCGCGGTTTGCATAACTATGCGCCAGAGGATCTTGTTGCCGGGGTACGATTCCTCGAGGGCGCGCAGCATCGCTATCCTTTGTCGGAGCTTGTCTCCAAGACATTCCCGCTGGAATGCATCAACGAAGCATTTGCTGCAGCCACCAAGCGTGCCGGATTCCGGATTGCAGTGTGCCCTTGACGGCATTGCTCTGGATTTTCTGCGGGGCTAATCTCGTCAGGCGCGGCCCGCTGAGCGGAAGATTGCGATTGGCTGTTAAAAGCCAAGATTTACACACCCTGAGGCTTCAATTGACGCCTTAAAATCAGATACAGTCCGCCGAGGATGAATACGCTCGAAGTGGCCAGAACCGCGCCATTAAAGATATAGACAGAGGTGTGAATCATCACCTCGTGCCCTCCGATGCGTCCCAGGCTGTAAGTTTTCTCGGGGCTGAAGAAGACGTTTACCGGATGGGTGCGGCGGTAATCGCTCTGTTCTGTTTCAGCCTTCGCGACAAGGTCGTTGACCTTCTGGTTTGTATAAAGACGCTCGGCGGTCACGCCGTCGGACTTCCCGCGCAGCTTTGCGTTATCGAGCGGCTGTTTGCCATCGATGATCTGGTCGATCGTGCGCAGCCGCTTTTCGATGTCGTGGACGCTTCCTCCTTCCAGGCCACTTAGGATGGCGAGGGTATCCTTGAGGTCGTCGAGGCGGCTGCTTTCGGCTGGCGAAAGCTTTGGCTTGGCGACAATCGCATCGATCTGATCCTGCAATTCGTCCTGACGCGCGTTCAGCGGGTTGAGCTTCGCCTGCGCGACGATGAGTGCCTCGTAACTGTAATGGGTCGCAACGAACCGCGAGATGAACGGGATGTGGAGCTTCTCGTCATTCCGGTCATTCTCCGAAAGTTCGGGGTGTGTGCTGAACCAGCGCGAGAACGTGTAGCGCAGATCGAGGTTCTGGTTCATCTCCTCGTATTTGATGAGCGCACCGGAGAAGATGAGCTGCGGAATGAGGACCAGCGGCACGAAGTTCGACGCCATTTTGCCGGAGGTCGAAATCGAGGAAATGAATAACCCGAGGCTCGTTCCGCTCGCAGCCGTGATGAACATGAAAAGCCAGTACGGCCAGAACATCCCGCGCACCTCGAGCATCCAGTTGCCAACTAGCACGAACAGGGCACACTGAACGGCGGAAAATAGCGCCAGTGCGCTGAATTTCGCCGAAATGTAGTAGGGGAGCCGAACGTCGAGATTGCGCTCCCGGCTCAGCACCACGCGGTCACGGATGATGTCATCCACGCTGTTCATCAGGGCGAGGAACATCGCGACGAGCAGTGCGATGAAGATGTAAGTTGGAATGTGATACGCGCTGGCGAAGTCGTACTCGCCCTCCTCGGCATAACGCAGAGCCCAGCCAATGAGCGCCGCAAGGGCAGGAGGCACGATGAGCGTGAGCCAGGTGTTGCCGCGATTGCGGAGCTTCGAAGTAAAGGCCCGGCGCCAGAGCGTGCGCAGCTGAGTCCACTCATCCCGCCACCGTATGCGGCCCGCCTTTTCAACGGGCTGAACCGGAGCAGGGGCAGGCGCGGCGGTCTTCTTGACGCTCACCTGCTTCATCTCCTGCAGGAGCCGGAAGGATTCGTATTTGTCGCGCCAGTAGTCGGGCGAGAAGCGCCGCGCAGGAACAAGCTGCCCCTGGCTGTTGTCCTCGTAGATGACGTCGCCACTCAGGTCGCGCAGCGGCGTTTCGAGCACATCGAAGATGAATTCCGGACGGGTTGTGCCGCAGGCCGGACAGCCGCCGAGTTCCGTGCCGAAGTGCTGCTCATGCTCGGCCGTGGCGAAGTACTCGAGCATTTCATGCGGCGTGCCGTAAAAGACGACCTTGCCGCCTTTGTCGAGCAGCAGCGCCTTCGAGAACATCTGAAAAAGCTTCGAGGTCGGTTGGTGGATCGTCACGAGGACGATTTTGTTGTGCGCCATCGAGCGAATGATCTCGATGACGTGTTCGCTGTCCTTGGACGAAAGTCCGCTCGTCGGCTCGTCGAACAGGAAGATGTCGGCCGAAGAAATCATATCCAGGCCGATGTTCAGTCGCTTGCGTTCACCGCCGGAGAGCCGCTTGAGCACGGCGCTGCCCACGACGGAATCGCGCCGTTCGGAGAGACCAAGTTCCACGAGCTTGCCTTCGATCCGGCGGGAGCGGTCGCGCGAAGAGAGATGCGGTGCGCGGATGGCGGCCGCAAATTCCATGTTTTCCTCGATCGTCAGGTGCTCGTCGAAGGCGTCGTCCTGCGGAACGAACGCGACGAAGCGCTTGAGGACATCGAGGTCTTTGTAAAGCGACTGACCATTGAGCAGGACATCGCCTCGTTCCGGCTGAAATTGCCCGGCGATGGACCGGAGGAGCGTGGATTTACCCGATCCGCTTGCGCCCATGACGCAGACCATCTCGCCACGGCTGACTGTGAAATTGATGCCGTCGAGGGCGGACTCGTGCTTCCGGAAGTGATGCGTGACATCCCGGACCTCCAGAGTGGAGATGATGTTGCGCTCTTCTTCGAGGATGCGTTCGCTGAAGTCGCAACGCAGCACCTGTCCGGTGTCGATCCGGATGGTATCGCCATCCTTCAGACTGGCCGTGCCCTTTTCCTGAATGGCCAGGTCGCCGATTCGGATCGGTCGATCCGCCTGGATGACCTCGAGCTTACCGACCTTGTGATCGTAATCGCAGAGGATCTTCAGGAGGATTTCGCCGCTGGTGCCGGGCGAAAGGAGGATATCATCGACATCGAGCAGTGAAGGGTTGTTGGAGACCAGGTAGGCGGATTTGTACGCCTTGAGCTGGAAACGTCCGCCAAGCGCGCGTGCCCGGCGACGTAGATCGGAAAGCGGTAGCTCGGAGTCGTTGTGGAAGATGATCTTATCGTCGAGCGTCGCTTCAAGCCGCGTCCCGGGCCGGAGGGCGACGCCATTCAGCAGTCCGTCCACGTACTTCAGGGCGCGGACCTGGACCTTCAGTCCGAATTTGACCTCGAGCGCACTCTCGCGGGTCCGCGTCTTCTCAAGCTGGACCTCGTCGTTGCTGTCGATGGTCAGGTAGACTTGAGCGAGTGAGACGTTCTTCTTCGCGTTGAAGTAATAGGCGAGATCCTGATAGGTCATCACCTGCTCGCCCAGCACGAGCCGCTGCCCCGAGTACACCCGGCAAAACTCGCCGGGACGCAACGGACGGCTGTGGACGACGATGCCCTTCGACGTCTGATTTTTAAGAAGGATGAGATCGTGAAAACGGAAAGCCACGAGCCGCTCATCGCCATGAAGGCCGCGGAGGGTGACATCGGCACGCTTATCCGCGCCGAAACTAAGCGATTCCAAAGGCGACTGACCCTGCTGGTATACCGCCTTGTCAGACTCCGTCTCGTCGGATGCGTTGAGCTGGTAAACGATGTCGATCGCCTGCGACGCCATCCCGAGCTGCGTCATGAATGAGTAGAAGGCAACGACTTGCTGCTGCTCCATGCCCGCGCGGCAGATCAGGTCGTAAAGCTGCATTCCGAGCATCATCTTGCGCTCGGTGGAGAGCTCGCCGGCCAGCTTGTGAGCCATGGCCGACAGATCCTGCTGCTCATTCAGTGCCTGGCGGAAGAACTTCCTGAGCTCGGAGTAAACGGCTTCCGGGTAGTCGTGCCGAAGAAAACCCAGCGAGGAGTCAATTTCATCCTCCAGCACTTCTCCGCCAGCCTTCGAAAAGGCTGCGAGCACCTGGATGAGGACTGGAAGTAGATTCGCGCTTTCTTTTACGCTCCGGCGCCGGCGCCAGAAGCGGCGTCCGACACTTTCGGCGGCCCGGCGTACACGGCTGGCGACCGGGTGGGATTGCCACACCGCACGTACCTGATCGCGCAATTGATTGAGTTGTCCGTTCGTAGAATTGCTCATGCGGAAGCTGCAGGGGCTTCCGACCCCTGGCATCGTCTGCCTTATTCCTATGCCGACTTTTCCCGGTACGCCACACTTCGATTTGGCGCCAACGGAGATTTGGGACTTTTTGTAGCGCGTTTGAATAGATCGAGGCAGCCCTTGAGCAGCGAAAGCTTGGGGATTTGGAGCGCAATCATCGGCCCTTATTTGCAGTCTGCCACAGTATGCGTACTATAGATGCACTCTCGCCGTAAAACCAACGGCGGGCTGCTTTGGAAACTCCTCAACATCAAACGCAAAGAGCGGATTCCGGAAACGGCTCGAATCTTGTCCGGTTTCGACTCTATCCGGTTGACCATTCGCGATGAAGCATTAGTTTGGCAGCCGGGTCACCCGTGGAAGGCGCTTGCACTTCTGCCCCGATGCCCGATTTTCGTCCAAAGGACATTTAAACAATTTATGGCAACGCCTGATCCCCGATCCTCGAACAACAACCGCCCTCGTGGCGACGGCAATGGTGCCGGAGGTGATCCCAGCTTCAACTGGCGCGGCGTCGTTCTCTTCGCTCTGGCCATCGCCCTCATCGGCGGGGCCTGGGTGGCGAACAAGCGGATCGACGCAACGAACGAAGTCACGTATCCGAAATTCCTTGAGTACCTTGAAAACAATCAAGTCGTTGTCGACAAGGAGCATGATCTCGAGCTGGTTCGCGACCAGAGTGCCGGAAACGAATACCTCGCGGGCTCAATCCGCAAGTCGCCCGACGCCCAGCCGGAGAAGTTCCGGACAAACGTCAATCTGGAGTTCAACAAGGATCTCGAGCAGATCCTGAAGGACCACAAGATCGTGGCTACGCCCACGAACAACAGCAATTACTGGGCTTCCGCCCTGATTTCCTGCCTCCCGATCGGCTTCCTGCTCGTGCTGATCTATCTCTTCTTCCGCCAGCAGATCCGCATGGCTGGTAAGAATGCCCTGAGCTTTGGAAAATCGAAGGCCCGGATGCTTTCACGCGACAAGAACAAGGTCACGTTCAAGGACGTGGCAGGCGTGGAAGAGGCCAAGGAAGAAGTGCAGGAAATTGTCGAATTCCTGCGTGACCCGAAGAAATTCCAGAAACTCGGTGGCCGCATTCCGAAGGGCGTCCTAATGGTTGGCCCACCCGGAACGGGCAAGACGCTGCTCGCCCGCGCCATCGCCGGCGAAGCGGACGTTCCGTTCTTCTCGATCTCCGGCTCGGATTTCGTGGAAATGTTCGTCGGCGTCGGCGCCAGCCGCGTCCGCGACATGTTCGAGCAAGGCAAGAAGAGTGCGCCCTGCATCATCTTCATCGATGAAATCGACGCTGTGGGCCGTCATCGTGGACATGGCCTCGGCGGCGGACATGACGAACGCGAACAAACGCTGAACGCGTTGCTCGTCGAGATGGATGGTTTCGATGCGCAGGAAGGCATCATCATCATCGCGGCTACCAACCGCCCAGACGTGCTCGATCCGGCGCTGCTGCGCCCGGGACGTTTCGATCGTCAGGTCACGGTGAATCTGCCCGACGTGGCAGGTCGCGAAGAAATTCTGAAGGTCCACGCCAAGAAGGTGAAATTGGGCGAAGACGCAGATCTCGGCGTGACCGCACGTGGCACGCCCGGCTTCTCCGGAGCGGAATTGGCAAACGTCATCAATGAAGCAGCTCTGCTTGCAGCGCGGCGTGGGTTGAAGGCGATTGGCAGTCCGGAACTTGAAGAAGCTCGCGACAAAGTTTGCTGGGGGCGTGAACGCCGCAGCCTGGCAATGGACGAGAAACAAAAAGTTTCTACAGCTTGGCATGAGGCTGGCCATGCTCTGGTCAATGTCGTACTCGAGCATACGCATCCGCTGCACAAGGTGACCATTATTCCGCGAGGCCGCGCGTTGGGATTGACGATGTATTTGCCTGCGGGAGATGTACTTGCCACGCAGCGTCGTGAAGCGTTGGACTTGATCGCCGTCACGGCCGCTGGTCGGATCGCTGAAGAGCTGTATTCGAACGATATCTCGACTGGCGCTTCCGGAGACATCCGACAAATGACCCGCCTGGCTCGCCAGATGGTCTGCCAGTGGGGCATGAGCGACAAGCTTGGAATGGTTGAGTACGGCGAGCATGAGGATTACGTGTTCCTCGGTCGCGAGATGCACAAGAATCGCGACTTCTCTGAGGCCACGGCCCAGGAGATCGACCGCGAAGTGCGCAATCTGGTCGACGGTGGCTACGAGCGCGCCAAGGAGATCATCATGACGCACCGCGACAAGCTCGAAGCAATCGCGAATGCGCTGGTGGAATTCGAGACCCTCGATGCTCAGCAGGTCCGCGACATTATCGAGCACGGACGGATGCTGAATCCGCCGCAGCCGCCGCGCCCGAAGATTCAGCCGCCGCCGCTCAAGGAGCGCCCGGAGACGACGACCATCGCTCCTGAGCTGCCGCCAGGCCTCACCGGCGCTCCGGCATAGTCGCCGAAAGCCTTACAATGTTAGGTTGATGCAACGCCCGCGGATCTAATCCGCGGGCGTTTTGCTTTCAGCGCTCGGACCGTCCGATTAGGCGTCGGACCTTTGTCTGTGAGCAAATTCATCATCGCTGCAATTCTGACCGTGGCTGTCTTTCTGCCGGGCTGTGCTGCGCCCACCGTCAACTACTCGGATTTGCGCCCTGCTACCACTGCCACCGTGGCCGGCGATACCGTCACGGTTCACCTTGGAAGTGACTTAACAAACTCAGCCTGCTGGACGCATCTCAATGCGACGATCGAGGGAAATGCGGTTTACGTATCTGGCACTCGCTCGATACGTGAGCAGAGTCGCGAATTCGTGGTGCGTCTCCCTCGTTCCTTACGTTCGCAGCCAGTAGCCGTCGTTTGGATTGATCCGGATGGCAGCCCAATTTCGGTTCCTGTCACCAGATGACCTGACTCTCCGTCGCTCGGAGCGTACGTCACAGAATTCGGCTGATTCGGGTGCGCACGAAAAAGCCGGAGCCCATAGTGAACGAGCTCCGGCTCTGAGAATCACGGCTATGCAGCCGCGCAAGGAGATGTTACTTCGCAGCGTGGGCTTCCTCGTAGTGCGCCTTCAGAACGTCGCCGCCGAAGTCGTTATCGAAATCGCGCCACACGGTATGGATGTGATTGGCGTTGTTCTGCGTATTGTCGTACTCGAGCACGAAGGTCGGTCCCTGCACGCGGTAGTAATGAGGCTCGCCGGGGACAACGCTGCCAGCCCATGCAAAGTGGATGTTGCCCAAGCCAGCCTTCTCGATCTTCTCCCAGTCATCGTGCGCGAGATCGACGCGATGGCGGCCCAGATAGGTTTTGATCAAGTTGACGAGAATCGCGCTTTGTTCAGGAGTCATTTTCTCCTGCGCCAATCCATCGGGATTCGTGCGTTCATTGCGGCCGGGGACGTTGATGATTTCCTTTGGCGCTTCCGCGAGCACGATCGCAGTCTTGCACTGGTCGTCATTGAGCGACTTCACGAGCTGGCGGCCGAGGTCTTCCTCGGCGGCAAGCAGGCGCAGCCCCTTGCGCTGTCCGTCGCGGACTTCACCGGGATTTGATCCGAAGAACGAAGGCGTCATGGAGACCACTTCGTCGCCGCTGTTCGCAAAGTTCAGCGAGAGGTGGTGTCCTTCGACACGCCAGCCCCATGGTCCCTTCGAGTCGGGCTCTCCAAAAATGGAGATATAATAATTCTCGGGATCACGCACTGGCGTTCCGGTCTTACCCTTTTCGAGTTCGAGAAGGACTTCTTCCATGCTCATGATGGTGACGGCCTTTTCAAAACCGCGGCTGCTAAGTCCACTGGCCAGGAGCGCCTGGGCGAGCAGCCGTTGGGGTTGGGTCATTTCCTTGATCGGAAGGCCTTTCCGGGCGCGCGGGATGAAGTGCCAGTTCCGGCGTTCTTCATCGGTAAACTGGAACTGCGCCTTGGCTTTTTGGTCTGGCGTAAGATCCGCGAGTAGATTCTTCGCGGCTTGTGCCATTTCTTCGGCGGAATGCGCGTCGTGAGCCCGAAGCATGGGCGGCGCGAGCAACGCAAGAGCGGTTAGGGTGAAGAGGAGTTTTCTCATATGGGGACGGCCAATTTTGTAGCGATAGGTTTTTAGATTGCGACGATGCGGATACAACGCCAAACGCTTCGAATCAGAGGAATAGTTACTACTGCGGAACTTGCCATTGCTCGCCGAAGAAGCCGGCATCCATGACGAGACCGGGCGCTTTTTCAGTGGCTGGTGTCCGGAGATCGACCAATGCCCAATCCGGCAGTTTGGGCGTCTGCGTCGCATTCGAGGCATTACTGCCTTGGCGGAAGGTAAACGAACTATTGATCACGACGTAGCGACGAGGATTCAGCGGATTCGGATAGATCAAAATCGGAACGGTCGTGGCGGCCGGATACTTGGCAGAACCAAGTTCAACGGAAGTAGGTGACCACTTGAGTGGCAGGCGTGGCAGGATCTGCTGGAGGACGCGATTGCTCGATGGATCACCCCAAAGGACCAGGTTGCAGTCATTGATGAGCGCCGGTGTCACCGCCGTGTCGTCGACGACACGGGCATCGCCGCGGAAGACAGTCCGCCATTGTGGAATCACTCGAGCCAGTTCGCTTTTGGTCCACGCTCCCACTGCCGGATTGATGGGCGTGCCGGTCGGACGGACAAATACGAAGCTTTCCATGAAAGCATCGTCAATCGGTCCCTGCAGCCCATGGCGCTTCTGCAGCGCGGTCGCAGCAGCGTTTGGCTTTGCGAGAGCCCACTTGCCGCCGGATTTTTCAAACGAAACCTTCCATGGCAAAATCGCAGGGGACGCCGTGAGATCCTGTCCATCGAGGATGACATGAATGGGCCGTGCCGTATCAAGCGGCGCAGATTTGGCCGTGATCTCGAACGTCAGGGCGGCGACGTTCTTGGTTGTAGCTTTGACCGAATCTTTGTCTGCTATCTCAGCGCTGACCTCTGCGCGTTCCCAGTGTTTTTCAAGGGAATCGACCTGCACCCAATCCTGGTGATTATAACGCAGCGTGTAAGTGACCAGGCGGACTTTCGCTGGGACTTCATCACGACCTTTCGACGCAAGTTCATCGAGTCTGTGAGCGAGTTCTTTCTTCGCACCGGGTTCATACTTATGGGCGGTATTCGGCCCGATAATGCGCTCAAGTTTCAGCCCCTCATTTGCTGCCGCCTTTTCCATGAGATCGGCTGACTGCTTCTGCGGATCGATTTCCCCGGAGTAGGCGATCACGTGGGTATCGGCGAAGTTAGCCACATAATCGGTGGCATCATAGAGATGCCATAGGACCTGCTCCCACCATGGCGGCGGTTCCGCGTTGGACGCGAAAACCTTCGTGTAGATCTGCGTCTCCGCAAAACCCGCGCCCGGCGTTGCCGCGCACCAAAGGCCGGCATGGTGCGCCGCAAGGTGCCAAACCGAAGCGCCGCCCATGGAGAAACCCGTCATCACCAGGCGCTTCTCATCGATCGGATAGTGTTTGCGCACGTGATCCATCCCCTCAAAGACATCGGTCTCGCCTGCGAATTTCGTGGCATTGCAGAAGCGGCCATAGCAGTGCAGAACGAAGCCGTCTTCCGGCGTGAATTCGCCCTTGCTTCGCATCCGATCGCTGATGAAGGCAAGTTCGGTCAGATTCTCGCCGCGACCGTGATTCCAGATATATAACTGGCGCGGCTGATGATCGGACATGCCTTTCCATGTTGCTGGAACGACAAGGCCATAAGGCTGCACGGAGCCGTCGACGATTGACCGATAGCCTCGCACAACCAATCCGGTTGCGGTGGTCCATGGCGCCTGTCCAGCGTGCAGCGCCTTGGCTCGGGCGTTTCCTTCTGCGAGAAGCGTCTTGGCTGCGGCGACCTGCCGAGGATCGAAGAACTCATCGTATCGGAGCGCCCAATCGACGGCTTTGTGGAAGATCTCCACGTCCGGCAGGAGTTGCTTCAGTTCCGGTGAGAGATGCGGATCGCGCGCCAGCGAGTCCAGATCGCTGCGCAGAGCTGCGGCTCCGGCTTCGAGTTCCTTGCGATCGTTATCCGGAATCTGGATCCCGTTCGGCGGGACTTTCCGCGGCGTGGGCGGCGTCTGCGCGTGGACTGATGCAGTTGCGCAGAGGAATACGGACGCTGCGATGCAGATCAACGCGGCGCCTCGAATTACTGGCGAGGTAAGGGAATTCGTCATTACTAAGTTACTTGAGCTGCCACTGTTCGTTGAAAAAACCCGCATCTTCAATCAAGCCGGGCCAGCGCGGACCTGGCGGAGTACGGAGATCCACGATCGCCCAGTCAGGCAATTTCGGTGTCTGGTCCGAGTTATTCAGAAGCGCTTGTTCGCGGAATGTCACGCCGCTGTTCAGCACGATGTACCGGTTCGGATTCAGCGGATTCGGGAAGATCAGAATCAGCGCATGATTCGTGGCATCATAAGTCTGCCCGTTGAATTCCAACTTTTCTGCGGTCCATTTTAGCGGAAGCTTGTCGGTGATCCGCTTGAGGACGGCATTGGAAGAGCGATCACCCCATAGAATGAGGTTGGAGTGCGCCACGTCATCGGCAGTGATCTGGGTATCATCCTTGATCGGCGCATCGCCGCGATAGACATCGCGCCAGAAGGTCTGGGCGTGTTCCATCTCGCTCTTTGTCCATGCGCCAACCGTCTCGTTGAGCGGTTTTCCGGTGGGACGAACCATCACGAAGCTATTCATGAAGGCGTGATCAATCGGACCGCATACGGCGTGAGTCTTGGAGCCCGTCGGAAGAACCGGAGGCGTGGCTCCGCCAGTCCAGGTGCCGTTTTGCTTATGGAACACCACCGTCGCGAGACTGGATGGGACTGGGAAAGTCTTGCCATCGATCACGAATTCCCGTTGAGTCACCCCGGCCTGAGGGGGCGGATTCAACTGAAGGGTTGAGACATTCTTGGTCGTGACCGCAATGCTGCTTCCCTTGATCTCCGCGTCCACATCTGCGCGTTCCCATTCCTTTTCCATGCCCAGCACGTGCACCCAGCGCATCTCTGGATAAATCAGAGTGTAAGTCGTAAGATGCACCTTTTCCGGATCCTTGCTCCGGCCTTTCGTTGCGGCGGCATCTACGAATTCATTGATCTTGGGCTTGGCTTCCGGATGGTACTTATGCGCGGTCTGCGGGCCGATCACTTGCGGGAGCGTGAGACCTTCCTTTTCCATGTACTGCGACATAATATTTGCCGCCTGACGCTGTCCGTCGATCTCGCCGGAGTAGGCGAGGATCGGACAGTTCGCCAAGTTTCCGGCGTAGATCGTCGAATCGTACCAACGCCATAGAACCTGCTCCCACCATGGCGGTGGTTCCTTGCCAGGCGCGAAGCTGTGGAAGAATTCTGCGGTCTCAGCAAAGCCGGCACCGGGTGCGGCTGCCGCCCACCAGCCGGCATGGTGCGTGGCAAATTGCCAGGTCGAGGCACCGCCCATCGAAAAACCGCGCACGACGATGCGATCCGGATCGATGGGATAGTGCTGCCGGACATTCGCGAGCGTTTCAAAGAGGTCAGCCTCGCCTGCAAATTTATTTGCGCAGCAGTACCGTCCGTACAGATGCACGACGATTGCACCCGCAGGGGTAAATTCGCCAGGGCTCTTTAGGCGGTCGTTGAGAAACGATAGCTCGCTGAGTTTCTCCCCGCGTCCGTGAAACCAGAAATCAAGACGGCGCGGCGTGTGGTCTGTAGCTTTGTAATCCTCCGGCACGACCAGGCCGTATGGCTGAACCGAGCCGTCGATCGTGGACAGGTAACCGCGGACGACCAGCCCGGTCTGTTCATTCCACGGAGCTTTGCCCTGCTTGAGTGCCGCGGCACGGTCTGCTCCCATGGCGAGCAACTTTGTGGCGGCCTCGATCTGGCCGTTGTCGAAGATTTCATTGTAGCGCAGCGCCCAGTCGACTGCTTTGTGGAAAATCTGCACGTCGGGCAGAAGCGCGAGCAGTTCCGGTTTGTGGGCGAGCTCGCTCTTGAGCGAATCGATTTGCTTGCCGAGGTCGGCAACGCCAGCGGTCAATTGAGCGCGAGGATCGTCGGGAATTTGGATGCCCGCGGGCGGAATATGAGCTACTTTCGGCGGGGCATCAGCTGCGACAGCAGGCAGGGCGCAGACAAATAGGAGGGGGAGAATTTTGGCGGTCATGAGGCAATCAAACGGAGGGCTACGGCGTAACCGGTTGCCGCAATCTTTCTTTGAGCCAATCGAGCGCAGCAGGTCGATCTGTTTTCGAGCCGAAGTGCAAGGCGCCGTCTGCATGCGCGTCGTGATAAGCGGATACGGTCAATTCGGGCGGCGATACTTCGCCCAGGACGAATGTCTCCTGAGGCGCGGCTAGGGCGAGCATTCCGGGCAGATCACCGTATTTGGCGGCGCCCGGAAGGAAGCTGCGCGACCAGCAATCCTGCAGCTTGCCGAAGCGAAAACCGTCGCTTTCCAGCACCGCTGCGTAGACGGTCTTTCCAGAAATGGCTCGGGCAGCCGCGGCAACCGGGGCGGTGAATCCTGACGCAACGAGCGAAATTCTGGGCGGCTGGGCAGAATCGCTGGATGCCGCCTCAATGAACTCCAAAACCGTAAGGATATCGTGAGTGCGTTCAACGAAAAGCGCCGGGTTGTAACCAAAGGTATAAGCTGCCGATTCCCGTGGATTGCTGACTTGCCGTTGGGGTGCTTCTTCATTTCCGTCGCTTCCGAAAAGGTCGACGCCTATGATGCTTGCATCGAGGTCTTGCGCCAGCGTAAGCACTTCCGGCGCGGGTTCGGAGGCGATTCCATCAGTCGATAGTGAACTCCGTCCATGAGGATCGATCCATAGGATTAAATTCCTCGGCGTATTACTGCCAGTGCCCATGATTGTGCGAATGGCAGCGGGCTTCCGGCCTGGAGCCGCCTCCTGCACGCCTGCCGCGCCGTCGGTGTTTTGAAGCGATGTATTCGACGCGGTCGCGGCACCCGCTGTTCTTTTCGGCACAAAGATTGTCACGGCCACTTGTTCGTGCCGTGTTTCATTCCGAATCCAACCCGATACCAATGTGCCGACCAAACTCGATGTCTCGCGATCCTGTACAAAGCTCGTCGTGTCGTGGTCCGCGACGGAACGTCCAATGATCCGGTCGATCGCTAGTCCCGCAATGGCCCGGAAGTCAGCGGGTGACTTCATGATCTGCGTTTGGGCATCATCGTGCCACCAACGGAGGAGCTTCCGCTCAAAGGACGATCCGCCTTCCGGCTGTGGATGCGCTACGTCCCAGACGCTCTTTTCCTCACGAGTCAGCGGCTGAAAGTCCCGCTCGTCGAGTTGCGCCTCGGCGAGGCCGAGACCGAGATGCTGATTGAACCACCGGAACATCGCACTGCGACTTACCGCGTTATAATTGTGCGGGAATTGCAGGAATGCATTGAGTTGCACGTTGTCCGGAGCACCGAGCATGGCCCAATGCCTTTGCAATTCGGGGAAGCCCTTGGATGGCATCTCCTTTGTCCAGTCGTTGGCTGCCGTCATCGCCATCGGTTTCGGCGCAAACAGGGCTGCGAATTCAATGTTCCCGGTGCCGACTCGCAGCAAGGAAGCATTCTCGCAAGTGCAGCCACCCTGCATGGCGGTCGAGACCATCACAGCCGGAAACGCTGCGGTGATCCGCGGATCAATCGCGGCCAGAAGCATCGTCTGTGTGCCGCCGCCGCTCGCCCCAGTAACGCCGAGCCGCTGCGGATCCACGTCCGGCAATGAACAAAGGAAATCCAGACTGCGAATGCCGTTCCAGATCTGCAGGCCCATGACACTTTGCGCATGCGCTTCCGCTTGTGGCGAAAAAAGCCCCCAGTTTCCCTCGGTATTCATCTCCTGCCGTTGCCGGGCAAACTTATGGACCAGTTGCAGCGGAAGTTGCGTGCTATCTGCGTAGCCCAGCATGTCCACCTGAAACACCATGCAGCCCATTCGCGCGAGTTGCACACAGGCTGCATCGAGATGATTCCTCGCTGCGTTTTCGAATTTCTCGGCCCCGGTTTCGATCAGGGTCTTCACTTCAGCGTTACCCGCCACCATGAAACGTCCGTCGGCCCAGTGCCCGTGAGCGTAAATCACCGCTGGCCGTTTGGCAGTAGCTCCGTCTCGTTGTTTGGGACGATAGAGGCTCCCTGTGACGAAAAAGCCCGGCATGCTTTCGAATGCGACCTTCTCGACCGCGTAGTCATCGCGCACTACGCGGCCAAAGATGGCGGCATTCAGCGGCGTCCGTGTCGGCTCAGGCCAGATTCCGAGGGCGATTCGGATTTGCAGCCGTAGCTGCTCCGCACGGGTTCGCCAGGCTTCTGGCGAAGACGACGGCGTAAATGGGAAGTAACCATCAAGATCCTTGAGCGGGGCTAGCCGGGCATCCGTAAAGGGCGCGCTGGAGGTTTCATCGGATTCGGCTCCGAAACATGGGAGTACCAGGCAAAGCAGGCACGCGAAGAGCAGGCGTTTCATGGGCGAGGGGAAGCCGTGGACGGGAAGTCTCCTGAATCAATCCGGGGCTGCTTGCAATCTTATACCTCGGCTGCCTGACGGTCGCTTTTTTCAAGTGATCGAAGATTTCGTGAAAGATCCGGCTCAGACGGTCCGTACCCCTCGGAAGAACCACTTTCTTCATCCACTTCTTACTTCCGGACTTCCATGTTTACCAGGCTGCGGCATCTGCTTTCGATCCTCATTGGCGACTTTTCATGGCATCCTCCCGTCTGGCTTGCCGGGGGCTTGCGACGGCTCGCTTCAGCCGTTCGGGCGCATCGGCTGCGGTCTGCAATAATCGCCGTGCTGGTGATGGTTGCGATCGCTGGCGGATGGTGGGGATTCCAATGGTATAAACACCGCCCCAAACCGGAAACCATATCGGTGACAGCTGTCGCGCCTGGTATCGAACCGCTCGATCCGGAGGCGCTGCCACGATCCGCGCGGATCGAATTCGGCGCCTCCGTGGCTAAGCTGGAAGACCTGTCAAAAGAGTCGCTCCAGGGAGTGAAACTAAGCCCTGCTCGAGAGGGGGTGTGGAAATGGATCGATGGGAAAGTCCTGGTGTTCCATCCAAAGGACCAGTGGCCGGCCGGACAGAAGTATGAGGTCACCCTATCGCGAGACCTCTTTCCGCCGCACATTCTCCTTTCCGATTACGATCTGACATTCCAAACACCGGCATTTTCAGGGCGAATTACAAAGTCCGAGTTTTATACTGATCCTACGGATCCTGCGATAAAACAGGTGACGGCTACGATGGAGTTCACGCATCGAGTCGATCCGGCCGACCTGGAGAAACTCCTTTCCGTCGAGATGATCGGTGGAAGTCAGGTCTTCAAAGATAGCGGACCACATGTATCAGTTACATATGGAAAGGCCCAACGGATTGCCTACATACGGACGTCTCCGCTGAATTTGCCGGAAAACGAGGACTTCATGCGCTTGACGGTGCCGGCTGGCCTGCACACCACGCAAGGAGGTGCTCCAACGACGAGCGAAATGCAGCAGAAGGTTCGGGTGCCCGACTTATACAGCTTTTTTAGAATTACGTCGGCTGAGGGGATGATTGTCCGCAACAAAGATGGCGAGCCGGAACAGATTCTCTCAATAGAATCGACGGCTAATGCCAGTCCGGAGGAAATGCTGAAAGCATTGCGCGTCTATCTTTTGCCTAAAAAGCATTCGAAAAAGGAAGATGATGAAAATGACGAGTCGACTGGCTGGAACAGTGCCAAGGAGGTGGATGAGGACGTGCTCCGAAAAGCCACCCAGCTCCCGGTCAAACTATTGCCTTCGGATGAGGCGAATAAGAAGAATCATCTCTTCAAGATCAGCCTGGAGACAGATGGCTTCTTGTATGTCACGATTGCAAAGGGCACGCGTGCGATGGGCGGATTTGTCCTCGGCGAGCAATATGAAAAGGTGATGCCTGTGCCGGAATTGCCCAGGGAAATCGCCATCGAGGGAGATGGCGGCGTACTGGCACTCAGCGGTGAGCGTAAGTTATCGATCCGTTCCCGAGGCGTGAAGAAGATCGAATATCGCATCGCCCGAGTTCCGGCAGATCAGATCAATCATCTCGTAAGTCAGACCCAAGGGGAATTCCAGCGGCCGGAATTTCGCGGCTATTCGTTCAATGAAGAAAATATCGCGCGGATCGCAACCGAGACCCAGCCCATTAACATGAAGAGCCGGTTTAAGGCGAACTACTCGGTTTTCGACTTCTCAAAGCACTTACAGCCTGCAACGGATGGAGGAAGCCCCATGCAGGGCCTGTTCTTCCTCAGTGCAAAGGAATGGATTCCGCCAAAGAAGAAACAGCAGGATGCCAAGGGCGGAGAACAGGAGCAAACCGCGGCCGATGACGCGACCGCCGCTTCCGACGACGACAATAGTGACGATGAGGAAGGCGACCATAACAATGGAGTGGCAGATGACCGTTTTATCCTCGTGACGGATCTCGGGATGATCGTGAAGGAAAATGCCGATGACAGCCGGGACGTTTTTATTGCGTCAATTGCGACGGGAGACCCACAGATGGGGGTATCCGTTCAGGTTCTGGCGAAGAATGGAGTTCCGTTGGTCACAGGCAAAACAGGCCCGGATGGGCGTGTCAGCTTTCCCTCAGTGGATGGCGGAAAGCGCGAAAAGAAGGCCGTTGCAATCGTGGCTCGAAATGGGAACGACGTCGCATTCATGCCGTACTCGCGGGACGATCGCAGACTGGATTTTTCGCGGTTCGACATCGAAGGCGTGGAAAGCATTTCAGGGGCAGACCTCAATGCCTTCGTCTTTACTGAACGTGGGATTTACCGACCCGGTGACGAGATCCACATCGGCCTCATTGTAAAGCAACGCGATTGGCAGGGAGTATTGGAAGGGCTGCCTGTGGAAACGGACATTATCGATCCTCGCGGAGCAAGCGTACAGGTTCGCAAACTCGCGCTTCCGCAAGGTGGCTTTGCGGAAACGACCTATCAGACTGCGTACGAGTCGCCGACCGGCATCTACAACATCAACCTGTATCTCGTCCGCAATGGGAAGCGAGACCTGCTGCTTGGATCTGCTTCGGTAAATGTGAAGGAGTTCCTGCCGGACCGGATGAAGATCGAGTCGCATCTGTCGAAGGAAGCGAAGGGCGGATGGATCGCGCCATACGAAGTCAAAGCAAACGTGAGCTTGCGTAACTTGTACGGGACTCCAGCGACTGATCGCAAGATGAGCGCACGCCTCTCGCTCTCCCCGGCAAGATTCGCATTTGAGCAATACCCAGGTTACAACTTCTTCGATCGTCTGCGGGAAACGGTTGATCGCGAGAAGTTGAAGTATCAGACCGTGGAGCTTGGAGATATGCAAACCGATACGGAGGGCGCAGCAACGTTTGATCTCGATCTGGAGCGCTTTTCCGATGCCACCTACGCATGTGATTTCACCGTCGAGGGCTTCGAAGCGGGAAGCGGCCGTAGTGTCTCCACGCAGAATTCAGTACTTGTTTCGGCGCTTCCGTACGTCGTCGGTTACAAGCCGGACGGTAATCTCGATTACATTCAAGTTGGTAGCCAGAGGTCGATCTCCTGGCTCGCCATCAGCCGGACCCTCGAACAAATCGCCGCCGAGGGACTCGAATGCCGATTGTTGCAGCGTGTTTTCCTCTCGGTGCTGACAAAACAGGAGAACGGAAATTATGAATATGAGTCGGTTGAGAAGTTGCAGGGCATCAAGACGACGCAGCTGAATCTTCCTGCCGAAGGCTTGAAATTTGATCTGCCGACGGATGTGCCCGGCGAATATATCCTGGATTTACGAGACAAGGATGGAGCCCGTCTCAGCAAGGTATGCTTCAGCGTTATCGGCCGTGGAGCCATCTCACGTTCGGTCGAAAAGACTGCGGAACTCCAGGTGAAGCTTCCGCAGGCGGCTTACAATACCGGCGACGACATCGAAGTAAGCATCGTGGCTCCATATACTGGCAGTGGCTTGATTACGATTGAGCGCGACAAGGTTTATGCCCATACGTGGTTTAAGGCCGATCGCAACAGCACGGTGCAACATATTCGGGTACCCGAGGGGTTCGAGGGCACCGGATATATCAATGTGTGTTTCGTACGCGGGTTGGACTCGAAGGAGGTGTTTATGAGCCCTCTTTCGTACGCGACGGTTCCGTTTCGGGCGAATCTCGATCATCGCCGGCTTCAGATTGGGCTCCATGTTGGTCCGAAGGCGCGGCCTGGCGAACCGCTGCGTATTGGCTACAAGACTGATCGGCCATCGCGCATCGCAGTGTTTGCGGTGGATCAGGGAATTCTCCAGGTCACTGGATATGAACTGCCGGATCCGCTGAGCCACTTCTTCCGGAAGGAAGCCCTGATGGTCAGTACCTCGCAGATCGTTGACCTGATCCTGCCGGAGTACTCGATTCTCAAGCACGCTGCATTTGGAGGTGATGAAGATTCCAAGCATCTGAATCCCTTTAGACGCGTCACTGAAAAGCCAGTGGTCTTTTGGTCGGGAGTCATCGACTCCGGACCGAGGGAGCAGGAGGTTGTCTATCAAGTGCCTGATTATTTCAGCGGAACACTCACGGTCATGGCCGTCGCCGTGGCGCCGGATGCCGTGGGTTCGATCCAGAAGGATTCGCTGATCCGAGGGCCGTTTGTAATTACTCCGAATGTGCCGACAGTTGCGGCTCCGGGTGATCAATTTGAAGTCAGCGTGACGGTCGCGAATGGTGTGGAGGGCTCTGGCAAAGACGCTCCGGTGCGTCTAGTCGCCGAGGCGTCGGAGCATCTTGAAATCCTGAAAGCGCCGGAACTGCCTGTCCTGATTAGTGAAGGCACTGAAAAGAGCGCCTTCTTTACGGTGCGCGCTCGGGAAAAGCTGGGTTCAGCGAGCCTGACTTTCCGTGCTGCGATCGACAAACCCGGACTAGGCAAGAAGGATGAGGCGCGGATCCGCTCCACGCTAAGCGTCCGGCCTGCTACGCCGTTCATCGTCTCGGTACGTGGGGGAAATTTCACCAGGGAGAATGTCGATGCGAAGACAGAGCGGGCAATGCTTCCAGACTTAGCCCGGCGGGAGGCCACGATCTCGGGACTTCCTCTTGGGCTTGCGCGGGGATTGGATGATTATATGAAGAACTATCCAAACGGATGTTCGGAACAATTGACGAGCGGTGCCTTCGCCCG
>FTBG01000631.1_pt1 | contig 25639 bp, 20 predicted proteins | sample 1639311 | NCBI WGS metagenome assembly FTBG01 (sample SAMEA3914864, study PRJEB12502) | metagenome | biome: forest; material: soil | place: USA | collected 2012-03-12 | depth 0.3 m | reverse complement strand
GCTCATGAGCAAGGCCACCGAAGTTCTCGAATCTGAAGAAAATGCCCGCCGCTGGCTCACTTCGCCGCAGAGGGGTCTGGGGGGCGCGGTGCCGCTGGATTATGCGGAGCTAGAAATGGGAGCACGCGAAGTCGAAGATCTCCTCGGTCGCATCGAGTACGGCGTCTATTCGTGATGCTCGAGGCGTGGCGCATCGTGAAGGAGAAGCACGCGGCCACGGCTTTTTCCGGTGAAGGCGCAGCCCGGGCAGGCGGACGCTGGAACTCGCGCGGCACTTTGATCGTTTACACCAGCGCCACACGCGCGCTTGCCGCGCTGGAAACGCTCGTACACCTGAATCCACCGGTGTTTTTCAAATACGTCGCCATGCGGGCGCAGTTTGAAGCACCGCTGATCGAGAAGGTCGCAGTGGATCATTTGCCGGTGGATTGGCGCACCGAGCCGCCGGCCCTCTCCACGAAAGTCCTGGGTGATCGCTGGATTCGTGAGAAAAGGTCCGCCATCCTGCAATTGCCGAGCGCGATTATTCCGGGGGAAGTTAACTATTTGCTCAATCCCGCGCATCCCGACTTCGGAAAGATTCAGATCGGGGACCCGGAAGCGTTCAATTTTGATCCTCGCCTGCTGAGTTGAGATCTCCGCCGGAACTCCCGGTGAATCGAATCGTTACTTGATAACATGACGCACGTGATGCGCTCCTTACGTGCTAAAAGAGCGCGCGATATTTCTCGTACGCCTTTTCATACTTCTCCCGCAACGCGGCCTGTGGATTGGGCAGCGGACCTGAAGACGCCGCGGCCGCACACAACTGCACCATGGCCATCACGTCTTCGGTGGACACGTACTCGCTGGCGATAGTTTCCTTGGCCCCGCAGTTGTGATAATTGCCAAGCGCGACGCACAGTCCAGCCGTGCGATAGCCGTAGAGCTGATAAGCAGTCGCCTCACAGGTGCCGCCTTGCATGAGCGCGCGTTGATAGGGAATTTCCCGTTCCTTTGCCAGCGTAAGAAGCTGCGCACTCGTAATGGAATCAAAGACGCCCGTACGGTCACCGAGACGGATGATCACCCCAGCGCCCATCTTCACCGGGCCTCCGAGCTGGCTGCTCGTCTCCAGCGAAATAATGGTGGTATCCAGAGGGATCTCCTCGCCCTTGGCCAAATGGATCGCGCCGACGAAACCCACCTCTTCAGCTCGCGTGAAAAGACCGTAGCAACTGGCCTCAGCGCCCGTGTTCTCCAGCTCCTTGAACATCGTGAGAATTGTCGCGCAGCCGATTAAATCGTCACACGCGCGCGAATAGATCTTTTTGGCGCGGACTTCAAATGCCGGCAAATCCCACATGGCAAAGGCTCCGAAATCACGCGTCGGCGGATTTTTCGCGCGATAGGCTTCCGGCACGCCGCCGAGGAATTCGCCATTCACATAGCCCGGGTGATCCATATGCGCGGCAAAGGCAAATTGCGGCGCGGTGTCGCCTCGCTGATAGAGCGCGATGATATTGCCAAATTTATCCTGCCGTACCTGCACGTGCGGCATTTGCGCAAGCTGCAGATGGATCTCCGCCCGCACCTGATCTTCGTGAAATGGCGCAGTGGGTTGAGCGAGCACGGCGCGCGCAGTTTCGAGCAGTAAGGAGGAATCCATGGGCCTTGAATCTTCGGATTTAAGTTTACCGGCGCGTCCCCTCGTGCAAGACCAATTTGGTTCGCCATTCACCTCCGCTTCCGAAATCCTCTCGCATCTAGCCGCCGCATCCGTGTCATATTGGAAATCATTTCGTTATCAACTGGAAGAAGCCGGCTGCCGCGTGCTTGTCTGGTTCATTCCGCGGCTCTCCCGGCGCGCCTGCATCCGGCTGGCCAACGGGGTGGGAGCCATCGCTTTCGCCGTAGATCGCCGGGGGCGCTCAGTGGCCCTGGATAATTTGGAATGCGCTTTTGGCGAACGCTATACTCCAGAGCAGCGCGCGAGGATTGCCAAACGTTCCTATCAAAACTTCGCGCGCACGATGCTCGATTTATTTTGGGCGGCTTGCCTCGACACGCAAAATTACAAGCAGTGGATTTATATGGAGGGATTCGCGGAAGCTCGCCAACAAATGGCCGCGGAGCATCGGGGAGCCGTGTTTTCCTGCAGCCATTTTGGAAATTGGGAATGGGCCAATATCGGCGGCGGATTCGCCGGTTCCGAAGCAGTCACTGTCGCGGAGAATTTCAAAAATCCACGCCTGACCAATATCTTCAAAGGGTTGCGAGAGCACAGCGGCGCAACGCTGATTCCCCAGGAAAACTCACTTTTGCGCATGCTCAAGGCGGCCAAGCGCGGCAAGGTTACTTCATTGATGGTGGACCTGAATCTGCCGCCTTCGCAGGCTTCGACGGTGATCGAGACCTTTCGCGACCCGGCCCACGGGCAGGAAGGCCTTATGATGTGCGTCTCCGTGCTCCACGCCGTGCTGGCACAACGCGCGGAATCGTTTCTGGTTCCGGTAGAAACACAGCCTTCGGAGGATGGCACGTGCCGGGTGATCGTCCATCCACCGCTGGAAGTGGATAAGGAAGATTCGCTGCGCATCCTGGCGCAGAAATGCTGGGACGCCTTTGAGCCGTTCATTCGCGCCCGGCCCGAGCTTTACCTTTGGTCCTATAAACATTTCCGCTGTCGGCCAAAGAATGCCGCACGCCCCTACCCCGCCTATTCGAACACTAATTCCAAGTTCGAAAAGCTGCTCCGGGAGACATAGCAATTTTTACACTGCGATTCCGCCCCGTCGCGCTACGATATAGCTTGTGAAATTCATTCACTCCGCGGATTGGCAGATCGGGGCTCGCTTTAAGCAGTTCGGCGAAAACGCCGCGCGGCTTGGCGACGCGCGTTTGCACACATTGCGCCGCTCATTAACGGAAGCCGCGCAGCGCCGGGTGGATGCGTTTCTCATTGCGGGTGATCTTTTTGAAGATAACCAGATTTCGCCGTCGCTCGTGCAGAAGGTCTTCGAAGCACTAGCCGAGGCTGACGCCTTCCCGATCATCATCCTTCCGGGCAACCATGATCCGTTGAGTGGACCCGCCAGTGTCTGGGCGCGGAAACCTTTCTCCACCCCGCCAAAGCACCTCAGGATCGCCACTGCTCCGGAAGCTATGGCGATTGCCGATGGATGGATCCTCGTTAACCCGCTGACACAAAAGCGATCCACGATCGATCCGAGCAAACTCCTCGCGGAACTCGCGCAGTCTCTCCCCTCCGACGCTATCAAAATTGGCGTAACTCACGGCTCACCGGCGATTGAGGGTTACTATCAAGCCGATGATTTTCCGATTGCGCTCGATGCCGCCGCCAGGGCGGGTCTCGACTATCTGGCACTCGGCCACTGGCATCGCTTTCTGGCGCTCGACAATGGACGCATGATCATGCCGGGCACGCCCGAGCCTGCTGATTTCAGTGAGACGGGCGCTGGATGCATTCACGAAGTGGAGATCACCGCGTCAGGAAAGCCGCCAAAAGTGACGGCGATTCCCGTCGGCCAGTGGAACTGGCGGCACCGGAGCTTTGATCTCAGCGATGAGAACCGGGCACGCAGTGAAGCCATCTCGTTACTTGATGAGATTTCGCTTCCCGAAATCTCAGCGGTCTTGCGCATTTCTTTAGCGGGAAGTGCGAGCGTAGGAAAGGTGACGGAATTTCGATCCTGGTTTGGCGGGCAAGCGGATGCCCGGCACATCCTGGATTTTCGTGATGAAACATCGAGCTGCCTCACGGCTGAGGAATTGAATGTACTGTTGAGCAGTCATCCGATTATTGCCCAAGTGCTCGATGATTTGGCCGCGCTTCCAGGCTTAGCGGGCGATGGTCATCATTCAAGTAACACTCTTCCGTCTGAAGCATTTACGCCGGAAATTCTCGCGGCGGCCCGCTCCATGCTCATGCGCGAATTGCGCGAAATCTCATGCTGATCGAGTCTCTCGAATTGGAAGCGATCGGCCCGCTGCGGGACCGCGTTTTCGTCGGCCCTTTTGACAAAGGGTTGAGCATTCTTGCTCAACCCAATGAGTGGGGCAAAAGCACGCTCATCAAGGCGCTGGGCCGGGCGTTTTTCGATCGCTATACTTCAACGGCCGATCCGATTCGCCGGCTGCGACCCGCCGGCACCACTCTTTCGCCGGAAATCTGCGCGATCTTTCAAGCGCGCGGGGATCGCTATCGCCTCGTCAAACGCTTTCTCGACAAGAGAGCGTGCGAATTGTCGCGATGGGACACGGACACCTGGGTGCGCACCGATGAATCGGACCGGGCGGATGTGCGGATTCGCGAGCTTCTCGGCGCACCCGCGCTCGATGGCCAGCAACCCCGGCCCGAGACGTGGGGCTTCATTCGTTACCTCTGGGCGCTTCAGGATGATGCCGCGGAGTGGCCATCGTGGGATGGAGCCGGCGGCGAAGCAGCCCGCCGCCGCCTCGCCACCGTGCCAGTGGATGAAGCCGTGCGTACGTTACTTGATAGACTGGAAGGCCGGGCCGCGGAGCTATTCACCTCGACGGGGCGCGTCAAAAGGAAAAGTGCGCTGGATCTGGTGGTAGAGAAAAGAGAGCGCCTGGCGCGGGAACTTTCGGAGATCCGAGCGCGCCGGGTTGCGCTCGAGGATCTCGAATTGCAATTTGCCAGGCTATCGGCGGAGCTTCCCGCTTTTGCCCGCGCACGGGAGGAGAAAGTTTCGCAAGCAGCGCGATTGCGCGCGGAAGCCGAAGCCGCAACGAAGCAACTTGCTGAAATTGCGCGCCTCACGGAGGAACTGCGCCGCACGGACGAAAGGCTTCAACAAGTAAGCAAAGATCAAGGCGCCGCCGCCGCCCGCGCCGAGCTCGCCCGCCTGGCGCAGGGAGAGCGGAACGAAGCCGCGAATCACTTTGCGGAGGCGGAAAGTATGCTCGGGCCTCTGGAAAAGGAATTGCAACGGCTCGATGCGGAACAGCGGGAAAAATTAGCAAGTCGACGTGCCCTCGAAGAACAGCTCCAGGTCATTCGAGAGCATCTTCGGATTCGGGTACAGGCCGATCAATTGGCCAAGTTGCGAGAGACGCGGAATGGAGCGCACGTTCTCGAAGGTGAATTGAAGCGGCTCAATGAAGCGCTGCTGCGCCTGCCGGTGGTAACTCCCGTGAAGCTTGCCGAATGGCGGGACATGGATCGCCATTTGCGAGAGGATCGCGTGCGCTTGGAGACAATTGGGCTCCGGGTGACACTTGCGCCGGAAAAGTCCGCACGCGTGATCGTGAATAACGCGGAAACACCCGAGGAGATATCCGCTGGGACGCCAAAAACCATCATCGCGTCCCAGCGGCTGGAGATGCAACTGGAGGGCTGGGGCCGCATCGAGATCGAATCGGGCGCTCACGAAGCGGCGACCTTGCAAACTAGCATCGCCAAACGCGAATCGATGTTCGCGATGGCCCTGCAAGCGGTGGGAGTGGCAACCTTGGAAGAAGCAGAAGCTGCTGCAGAACGTGCCAAGGAATTGGAGCAAGCGGTACGCTCTGTGCGCACGCAACTGGGCAGCCAGCTTGGCGCTTGGGAAACCATCGAAAGGCTCGATCACTTCATCGCAAAACTCGTGCTGGAGCAGGAGCGCGCCACCGTGCTGGCGAAGGAAAATCCAAAGCCCGCTGTCGAGCTGCAGACGGATGAAGAAACGCTGGGAAGTGCGCTGCGTGCTATGTTACTTGAAGAGACCACCCAGCACGCCATCACCCACGGCACGCGTGAGCAGGTGGATTCCCTCCGACGCAAGCGGGAGGAATCGCGCGCCCAAACTGCGACGGCCGAAGCGCGTCTCAAAGGTTTTTCCGATCAACAGGAAATGATTGCCCAGCGATATCCCGGCGGTCTGGCCGTCAGCTTGCAGGAAGCACAAGGCGAATTTATGCGTGCCGAAGCGCGCCTAGCCGAAGCGAAACGACAGCTTCCCGCGGATGCGGCGACGCTCGTCGAGCGAAGCGCGGACGCAACTCGCGCCGCAACCGCGGCAGAAAGCGAAGCGGCGGCCATGCGGCAGGAGTTGCGGCAATTGGAAATCCGGCTGGAGGAGCGCGGCGGTGAAGGCCTTTACTCGCGGGAAAGCGAGCTTGCGGAAATGCTAGCTACCGCGGAAGAGGAGGCTGCGCGGCTTCTGCGTGAAGGCCGCGCCGCGCGGCTCTTGTGCGACTTAATCCGCCATCACGAGCAGCGCGCCATTGGAAATGTGCTGACGCCATTGGAAAATCGCCTGAGCACGGTTTTCGCCGCGATCACCGGGGTAGCCCATCGGCGAGTTTGGTTTGATGAAACGCTACAAATTCGCGGTGTCGGCGTGCGCATGGAAGAGGCCATCGCCTTCGATGATCTTTCGCGCGGAGCGCGGGAGCAATTGCTGCTCGCTTTGCGCGCGGCTATCGCGCTGGAGCTTTCGGCGGAAGGTCCGCAGTGTCTCATCCTCGACGATGTGCTCGTTCACACTGACCCGATGCGGCATCAAAACGTGCTCGGCTATCTTCGCGAACTGGCAGAAAAAGTGCAGGTGATCGTGCTCACCTGCCACGCCGAACGCTACCGCGGCGCGGGGAGAGTGATCCGTCCGGCAACGGTCCAACGGGTTGGTGGCAGTCCTTAATCCTACACTTTCACTTACACGTACACTCGATGTTACTTGAACGAGCCCGAGAAGTGTAGGTGTAAGTGAAAGTGTAGGATTAAAGATTTCTGAAAACGCCCGTCGTACTTCTGCTTTTCACCTGGCCCGGTTGCGTTATACTCCATTCATGCCGCTCGACGAAATCCAACAAGCCTCCCAGGATCAATTCGCGCGCCAAAGCAAGCGCTACGGAGCCAGTCACATCCTCGCCAATACCAGCGATGTGGCCGCAGCCGTGGAAAAGATTCCACTGAATAAAGGCTCTCGCGTACTCGACGTGGCCACCGGCGCCGGGCACACGGGCTTGTATCTCGCCTCTCTCGGGCATCAAGTCACGTGCTCAGATCTTGCCGCGCCGATGCTCGAGCGCGTACGCGAGGCCGCCACAACACGTGGCTTGCAGGTGGAGACGCGCCAGCACACCGCGGAGGAATTTCCCTACCCAGACGCCTCGTTCGATATTGTTACTTGTCGCGTGGCGCCGCATCATTTCTCTTCGCCGGATGCCTTTGTCCGCGAAAGCGCGCGCGTCCTCCGCCCTGGCGGATGGTTTTTAGTGATCGATGGCAGCATCCCCGACAATGAGCCCGAAGCGGAGGAATGGCTGCATCAGGTCGAAAAACTGCGCGACCCCAGCCACCATCGTCTGCTTTCACCGGGCGCCTGGCGCTCTCTCTGCGAACGTCATGGACTCGTTGTCCAGAGCACGGAACTCCTCCCCTTCAAGCAACCGGACCTCGAATGGTATTTTGAGACGGCGGCGACGCCGGCGGAAAATCGCGCCAAGGTGCGCGAACTGGTGACCGGCGCTTCCCTCGCCATTCGCACGCTTTTCAAAGTGGCAGTGGAAGACGAAAAAACCACCTGGTGGTGGCCGCGCCTGACACTCATCGCGCGCAAAAGGACATAATACTCCTCCTCGCTGAATTACTCAGCGCCTGGCAACTGTACGGTACAGTTTCGGCGCAGTCAGACACATTTGCTTGTGATCTTTCGCGCAAAGCGCTCGGCTAAGGCATCGCCAATAATCTAGCGGCATCCCCCGAAACTCCTATTCCCCTATGATGATCCGTTCCCTCGGTTCCCGATTCCTATCCTCTCTGCTGCTTTTAAAACGCCTGTGCATTGCGGCTTCGACGCTCACACTGGCCGCGGCTGCCTCTGGTGCTTCCAATGGCGCAGTCGGCGATACCAATATCCGTTACTTTGGCCGCTGGGATTTCAGCAGCACGACACAATCCGTCAGCTACTGGGGCGGCGCTTATCTCAAGGTGCGGTTTACGGGTACGACCGTGAAAGTAAAGGTGGGAAATACCACGAACTACTTTGCGAAAATCGATAGCGGTCCATGGACTAGTTATCTCAACGCTTCCGGCACCATCAATCTCACGCCCACGCCGCTGGTTAGCGGCACGCACTCGCTGAGCATCGCGCAAGGCAAGGATTACTCCTATGTTTTCAATTTTCAGGGATTGACCCTCGACACAGGTGCAGCGACGTCGCCACCGACGGTATATCCAAAGCTAGCTGAATTTATCGGCGATTCCATCACGGCCGGTTACACAGACGCGCAGGCTAACGTTTCCGACTACGCGTGGGTCTGCTCCGAATCGCTCAATTTCGAGCACACGCAAATCGCTTATCCGGGAATCAAGCTGGCTAGTGGCTATACGGGCACAGGAATGGATGTGCAATATTTCAAAGAGCAATCGCTCGCCTACCCTTCTTCTCCGGACTGGGATTTTTCGACGTACACGCCGAGCATTGTGGTGATCAATCTCGGGCAAAACGACGGCAATACTGTGCCTGATAGTGTTTTCCAAAGCACCTACACGACATTTCTGGCAACCATTCGCGCCAAATTTCCCGATGCCCAAATCTATGCGATGCGGACCTATAGCGGGATTAAGGCCACGCCTACACTGAATGCGGTCAACGCACGGATCGGCGCCGGTGATTCGAAGCTGCACTATGTGAATACCAGCGGCTGGCTCACGTCCGGTGATTTCAATGACGGCGTTCACCCAAGCGTGAGCGGCCAGATCAAAGCGGCCAACCTGCTCGCACCGATCCTGAGTGGTACTCCGGTGCCTTTCTATTACCAAACGGAGGATTTGGCCGTGCAATCGTTCACTTCCGGTGTCACGCATCGCGTCTTCACTGATCCGAATTTCACGGGTGGGCTGGGAACGATTCTCGACGCCGCGGCAGTTGGAAATCAAGTAACGTACATTCTCCCTGGCGTCACGGCGGGCCCGTACACCGTGCGGGTCGGCGTGAAGAATTTCACGACGCGCGGCATCTGGCAGTTGAGCGCCTCACCCGCCGGAAATCCTGGCGATGCCTCAAATGTCGGCGCGTCGCAGGATAGCTATGCCTCCGCGCCCTCCTTTCCGGAATTGAACCTGGGAAACTGGACACCCGGAAGCAACAGCGACAAGTGGTTCAAATTCACGATCACTGGTAAGAATGCCAGCAGCTCGGGATACACCGAGGCATTCGACTATATTGCTCTGGTGCCGCGCTAAGATTCAGGCGTTTGCCAAAAATAAGGGAGGGAAAAAACAGTGGAGGGAGTCTGGGATAAGCGGTTTAATTCCATAGCGATCTCGCTCAACTTCCCATGAAGGCCCATTTCCTTTTCCTTGTGCTTTCCTCAATGGTGTGCGCCGCCACCTCCCGCGCAGAACCGGCTGATATCATCTTTGCCCAGTCTGCACCGTCGATTGAAACCTACGACTTTGTCGAGATCGTCCTGACGGTGCAGAAGCCGGATGCGGCCAATCCCTTCACCGATGCAACGCTCGATGGCCGGTTTGGCAGCGTCGCTGGTGGTGGAAAGAATGCGGTCATGGGATTCTGTGATTCGAAGGATGGCAGCGTCTTTCGCATTCGCTTCATGCCCTCCTCTGCAGGTGACTATCGCTATTCACTTACCTATCGTCAGGGAGCTTATCAAAAGACACATGAAGGCAGCTTCCGCGCTGAGAAAAGCCAGCGGCGTGGCCCGATTCGCGTGGATTCCGAGCATCCCTGGCATTTCATCTGGGAAGGAACCGGTGAACACTATTTTTTCAATGGCACGACGGCATACTATCTCATGGGTTGGCGCGACGAAAAGGTCATCGAAGCAAGCATCGACCGTCTGCATAAGCTGGAAGTGAACCGCATGCGCGTGCAATTGAGCGGGCGCATGAGCAGAATGTTCGGTGAACCCGTGATGAACGGAGAGAATTTCAGCGTTCTCCTTTGCCCCTGGCCGGCGGAGAGGCGCGATAGTTTCGAACGGCCCGGATTTGACTACACCCATTTCGACATAAGCTATTGGCAAAGATTTGAACGGATGCTGCGCATGGCCCGTGAACGCGACATGATCATCTCCGTTGTCCTGAACTGCAACGACGCCCAATCCGATATCGGCGCCGATATGGAAAACGAAAGACGCTTTATTCGCTATGCTCTGGCGCGGCTTTCAGCGTTTCCTAATATTACCTGGGATTTAGGCGACGACCTGGATGGTTTTCGCGATCTGAAATGGATCCATCAAACCGGCACTTATATTCACGAGACTGATCCGTATCATCATCTAGCAACCGGGCACCCAATGCACATCGAGCCGCAGGATCGCGGTTCTGAATGGGTGGGCTTTACTTCGATTCAGGATTGGGGGCGCGACCAGCACAATCTCATGCTTAGCCAAAGGGACGTGCAAAAGAAAAGCGGCCGCATCATTCCTCAGGCGAATGAGGAATATGGTTATGAAGATCACTATCCTCTCTGGGCGCCCAAGCCACCGGGCGATTCTGCGGATACCTTGCGCAGGGTCGCCTGGGATATCGCCATGGCCGGCGCTTACGGAACGGGGGCGGAGAGTTGCCGGCGCGGCACTAATATCTGGCCCGATACGGGCGGCGGCTGGATCAATGGGCGGGGCGATGACGATATGATCCTCTTCAAGCTATACGGGCACATGGTTCATTTTTTGACCGGTTTCGCCTGGTGGGAAACTGAACCACACGATGAGCTGGTGAATTACGGCGCGTACTGCCTGGCCAAGCCCGGATCCATTTATGCAGTGTATTTGCCGAAAGGCGGTTCTGTTACTTTAAAACTGCAGCCGGGCACGTATCACGCAACATGGTTCAATCCGAGGACGGGAGAGCGCACGGAGGTCGGCGAGGTGAACGGTGACGGATGGTCTTCGCTCAATTCGCCGGATGCGGATGACTGGGCTTTGCAGATCTTAAAGTAACGTTGATACTCTTCCCAGCGCTCACACTTCCGTCATCAGCACCTCGACCGGCACTTCGAGCCACTCCGCAGCTGCCGTCCGATCGCGAAAGGCGCGGACGTGGATGGGCGCGCCTTCCATGAGCGTCTCGATCATCCGGGCAAAGCCGTAGCTCACCGTGCGATCGGCGAAGAAAGCCGACTTCACCGGAATCGTGACGTGGCTGCGCCGGTCGGCGATGGAAAAGGTATGGCCGATCTTGAGCCGCAGTTCAGTGAGTCCGCTGAAATCCGTATAACGATTGAAAGGCGTAGTGGCGGTCTGCTCCGCGCTTTCAATGAAGGCCACCACTTTCTCCGCCATGGGATCAGCAAAGACACCGCGCGGACGCCAGATCATGAGACCCCAATCGGGAAAGTATTTCGTGTGAGGGAGCGGCTCCACTTCTCTGGCGCACTTTCTTTTCATCCGGAATACCTGGCGATTTTGTGATGGCCCACGCGGTGGGTGGACCTTGATTTAAATACGATTGAACGGCGGCGGTTTTGCGCGAGAGGGATTGGGCCCGCAAGCGCACGGCGAGCGCCCAGTGAGGGGGATGGCCACAGGCGAAATCGCCCGCAGTACGCGGGCTCACGGTTTGTGGAACACCCGGCGTTGAAGGCAATTTACCGAGCAAATATCCTATCGTCAATTCGTGCTAAGGAGCGGCTGCCTGCAGGGTCATCGCAGTCAGTTCGGCTTCCTTTTTAATACCCTTCCCCGCATGAAAAACTCCTCCCTCGCCATCGCCGCCCTCAGCTTGCTTTTTTCCACCTCCGCGACCTGGGCGCAATCGGCTCCCGCCAAGCTGATCCTCTCGGAAGATTTTGAATCCACCGCAGTCGGTGAAATCCCGCAGGGCTTCACCAAAAGTGGGATGGTGGGAGTCGTGGACGACGTCGCGCACAGCGGCAAAAAATCGCTGCGCATGGATCCGGTGGTGCGCGGTGCGCGAAAGATCATCAAGTCAGGGCCGGAAATGGACGCGATCGGCGGCGAGCACTGGGGCCGGCTCTATTATAAGGTGAAGCTGCCGCCACCCACACCGACGATTCCCGAAGGAAAAACCTCAGGCATTATCCACTCGACGCTGGTGAGCGGCCAGGCCACTAGCCCCCTCGCTTCCGACGCCATCGAAGTGCGCCTCCTGGGCAATATCCTGAACATGAACGGGACTTTCAAATACCTGTACAATGTCCAGCCAAAAATGCGCAAGGAATTTGGAGTGAGCGCAAAGGCTAGCAATCATTTCGCCGAGGACTGGACACTCATCGAGTGGTACGTGAGCAATGCCACGCAGAGCTATCGTTTCTTTGTTAATGGCGAGGAAATTCCGGAGATGGCGATCAAGAAAGGTGAAGGACAATTTGAGGGAGTGGAAATCCCGGCGAAATTCGAAAACCTTTCCTTTGGCTGGACCAATTACCAACCGGCGAATGGGGAAGGTTTCACCGCCTGGATCGATGACCTTGCGCTGGCCAAGGAGCGGATTGGGCCGACGGCAAAGAAGTAGTCGAGCAGGGGCGTTCGATTTCTGACATATGGGTGCGAGGCCCGGCATTGACGCTGGGCCTGCCTGAGTGAATCTTCCCGGCACGATTTGCTGGACAGGAGGCTTGGCCGATGGCCTGCTTTCCTCCTCCGCGATCCTCTTAAATCAATCCCAGACGCTTCCTTCCCATGGCCTACATCGACCAGTTTTTCGAAGTCCTCGTCAACGCCGGCGCTTCCGACCTTCACCTGGGTGAGGGCGAACCGCCCAAGATACGGCGTCACGGCGAGATGGTGCCGATCCGCAATGAGATCCTCACTCATGATGAAATGGCCTACATGATGAGTGAAATTTGCGGCCCCGAACGTTGGGAGCGCTACAACGACACGGGCGACCTCGACTTCGCCTATGAGATGGACGCAAATTCCCGTTTTCGCTGCAATTACCTGAAGCAAACGAACGGTTACGGCTGCGTCTTCCGGCTCATTCCGACGAAGATCATGAGCCTGGAGCAACTCGGCATTCCGCCGATCGTTAAGGAATTTGGGCATCTGCGCGGCGGTCTCGTGCTGGTGACTGGCCCGACCGGTTCCGGCAAATCGACGACGCTGGCGGCGTTGCTTGATTACATCAACGTCAACTTCTCCCGGCACATCATCACCGTGGAAGAGCCAATCGAGTTTGTGCATTCCAACAAGAAGGCTATCATCACCCAGCGCGAAGTGCCGGAGCACGCGTCAACTTTCCCCATCGGCCTGAAAGCGGCCTTGCGCGAAGACGCCGATATCGTGCTCGTGGGCGAAATGCGCGACTTGGAGACCATCCAGCTCGCGCTCACTGCGGCGGAGACCGGCCTGCTCGTCTTTGGCACGCTGCACACGAACAACGCGCGCAAAACCGTGGATCGTATGATCGACGTTTTCCCGTCGGATCAACAGGCTCAGGTGCGCACGATGCTTGCGAATTCTTTGCGCGGCGTGGTCGCGCAGTTGTTGCTCAAGCGCCAGGACGGCGGCGGCCGCCTCGCGGTGAATGAAATTCTCGTCGTGAATTCCGCCGCTTCTGCGATCATCCGTGAAGGCGCCACGCAGAAGCTGCAGGACGTGATCGTCGGCGGCAAAGGCCAGGGCATGCAGTTCATGGACGACGCCATTTGGAACGTAATGCAGCAAGGCATCGTCTCTCCGCACGAAGCCTACATGAAAGCGATCGACAAAAATCGCTTCCGCATGTTCCTGCCGCCGGAGCACCAGAATTTGTAAGGGGCTCGTCGTTATAGCGAAGAGGATAATCAGCGGTCGCTTCACACCAGAGTCTGTCAAAGCAAAACGGTTTCTTGTTGGCGCCAAGCGGTGGAAATACCGTTGTCTGGTGGGGCCGTCCTGTCCTCAGGCGGCCAATGTGGATTGATCTCGCAGATCCGCTCTGGTGAACAAAGGCGCGTTCTCTCGATTGAACTCCGATCACGCATCTTCGTTCACCGTCACCAAAATGCTTTGTCCGCGCACTGGCCGGCCGAGTACAGCCGAAATCTAGTGAATTTTGTAACGCGGAAGGAAACGGCTCATTAGGCGAGATTTCGCCGAAAAAAAGGGAAGCATTATCGCGCACCAAATGTTAAATACTGTAATCACAGGCATAACGATAATCACCACTCCGTGAGTAATCCAACAGCACACCATGCGTCCTTTTCCGCAGCTTGGTTCGTCATAAGAATTACTCGATGGCGATCAACCCCCTCTTCAACGCCGCCACAACGGCCTCCGTGCGGTCGCGGGCGTGGAGTTTTGAGAGGATGCGGTTGATGTGGCCTTTGACGGTGCTTTCGCTGATGGAAAGATCCGAGCCGATTTCCTTGTTGCTGCGGCCGGAGGCGATGCAGCGTAGGATTTCCACTTCGCGGTCGCTGAGCGGTTCTTCGCGGAGGCGCTCGGCCACGCGCTCGGAAACGGCGGCGGGCAGGCGATAGGTGCCGTTGTGGACGGCACGGATCGTTTCGAGGAATTCCAATTTTGGCACGTCTTTTAGCAAAAACGCGTGAGCGCCGGCGTGCAGAGCGCGATAGACATTTTCATCGCTATCAAAGGTGGTGAGGATGATCACCTTGGTCTCGGGTGCGGAGTGACGGAGTTCGGCCGTGCATTCGATGCCGCTCATGCCCGCCATGCGCAAATCCATGATGGCAATGTCCGGCTTTTGCTCCGCACATTTGGCGAGCGCTTCTTCCGCGGAGCCGGCTTCGGCCACGACTTTCATATCGGGCTGGCTATCTAACATACTGGCGAGGCCCACGCGCAAGAAGAGATGGTCGTCGATCAAGGCCAGGCGAATGACGGAATCGGGCTTCATAGGTTAGGATAAAATATCGCGTCCTTCGTTTACCGAGGCGAGCGCCGCTTCGGGCAGGGGTGACACCCCCGAGGCCCCGAGCACAATCGTCACGGTTGTTCCGCTGCCTGCGCTGCTTTCGACACGCAATTCCGCGCCGATCTGCCGCGCCCGTTCTTCCATGCCGCGCAGGCCGAAGTGGCCGCTCTGATCCCGCACCGCACCAGGAACAAAGCCACTACCATCATCACTCACGCGGAGACGGATCGAATCCGTCTCATAACGGAGTTCCATCGCGATACGATGGGGATGAGCGTGGCGCATGGCATTCGTCACCGCTTCCTGCGCGATGCGCAAAAGATTGCTTTCCCGCGCAGGAGGGAGCGTGCGCACAGCCCCGGAGTGATTGAATTCAAAGACCACTTTGGAGTTGGCGACGATCAAGTCACCCGCGGCGCGCAACGCGTGAGGCAGATCGCGCGTGCCAAGCGTCTCCGCCCGCAGACCAGCGACCGCGCGGCGCGCTTCGGCGAGGCTGTGCCTCACCATCGTGAGCGCCATCGTAAAGTAACTGCGCGCTTTATCCGAAGCGCCGGCCAGTTCATCGCCCAGTGCCTCGAGCTGAAAAGCGGTCGCGGCAAAGCCCTGGGCGAAGGTGTCGTGAAATTCGCGCGCGATGCGATTGCGTTCCTGGAGCACCGCCTGCTCCTGCACCTGATGGCGGATCAGTTCCGTCTGCTGGCGCACGCGGCGGCGCAGCGATAGCACCCAGCCGGCTGTGGCGATGAAGCACGCGGCAACGATCCCGAGCAACGCCATGATCCGCGGAGTCGTCCACCACGGCGGCAGGTGCAGCACGCGCACTTCTCCGGAGGAAGGCACGAGAATTTGAAACGATGACGCCATCCAGCCGGTGTCGCGGAGATATTGCAGCGGCCCGTGCGCAAGGTAGATGCCGGTAACGATCACTTCGCTCTCCGAACGCAAGGGTCGAAAATTCGCCGGATCGCCCAGCGGCTGCATCGCCTGGAAAAGTGTCGAGCCAGCTTGCATCCAGAGGACTCGCTGATGGCCCTGGCAGGTATCTTCCAGCAGGCGCGCCTTGAGCGAAACGAGATCCGCCTCGAGCTTCGCGGGATTCTGTTCATTGGCGGTGATGCTGATCGGGCGCAACGGCGTGCCGCTTCCCAGGCGGCGGCAGACGCCGTCCTCCATCATCGGGGTAGAAATGCCAAACATGGGGAAACCCAACACCTCCACGCGATCTCCCGGCGAAAGTAACTCCTGCGCCGCGGTCTTCACCATGAGCCCGCGGGTATCGTCCTTGATAAATAGCAATGAACCGGGTTCCTGGTAAGTAACCACTCCCTGCACTTTCACCCGGTGCCCTGGGTGCGCATCGCGCGCGTAGGTGAGCAAATCCTTCACCGGCGTGACGGGCATCTGCGCCTCTGCCGCTGCCGGCTCAAGGATCTCGATGGAATCGAACCCCGCACAATACAGGCCCACGTCGATCATTTGCCGCTGCCCGTTGAAAAAGGTGCGCACCGCGCCGCACACACGCACTCGGGCATCCACGAGCTTGATGGCCTTTTGAGTTACTTGTGGCTCTTCCGCCACGGAAACAGCCAGGCGCGCACCGCCGATGCCGAGTTGAATGGACAAGCGATGCGCATTCATTCCCACATCGCGCACAATTCCCTGCACTTCCACGTACTGGCAATCGTCGCGGCCGCTCGCCAGTTCTTCGTAAGATGGGCACAGCGGCGGCGGAAGCGCTCCCGATCCCATAGGCGTGATCACAGGGTCCAGAAACTCCGGAGCAAACAGTCCGGGACCGATCGGTCCCGCAACGCGGACTTTTTCTCCCGAATGCAGATTCAGCGGCGGCCCGTGAAAGTTGACATAAATCCCCTCCTCTGCGTCGTGCAGAAAAAAAACCTGGTTCGGCGGATTTCCGTCCACCAGGTCAAACACCATCACCACTCCTTCGACATCTGCGCGTCTGCCGCTCTGCGCTTCCGCTGCGGAAAGGTTCCGGACTTCACGGATGCTGCGAATCGTCTCGGGCGCAACCTCCACGGCAAGTCCTGAGAAAGAAAGCAGGCACGCGATGCCAAAAGGCAACCACACTGCGAAGCGGTGATGGACTGGGAGGCTCAACGGAACTGGGGAGGTGCGCTAAACCAACCCCAATTCGAGTTTTCTAGCAACCCTTGAAGATCAGCCCGTCGCGAGAAGCAACTCCGGCGTGGTGCCCACAAAGCTATGTTCGCAGAGCCGGGCATAGATACCGCCGTGGGCCAGCAACTCGTCGTGGCGGCCGCGTTCGACGATGCGCCCATGATCCATGACAAGGATTTGATCGGCATCGCGCACGGTGGAGAGCCGATGCGCGATGACGAAGGAAGTGCGGCCCTCCATCAAGCGATCGAGTGCTTCCTGGATGAGCTTCTCCGTCTGCGTATCGACGCTGGCGGTGGCTTCGTCGAGGATGAGGATGGGCGCGTCCTTGAGCAACGCGCGGGCGATAGAGACACGCTGCTTTTCGCCGACACTCAGCTTCACGCCACGTTCGCCGACGACGGTTTCCAATTTCTCCGGCATCTGCTCGACGAAGGCGCGTGCATTGGCAGCGTCGAGCACGGCCCAAAGCTCCACATCGGTGGCTTTCGGATTTCCCAAGCGTAGATTATCGCGGATCGAGCCGTTGAAGAGAAAGCTTTCCTGCGTGACCAAGCCGATGGCACTGCGCAGCGCGCTCTTCGTCAAGTCCCGCAGCGGCGCGCCATCGATGAGGATTTCCCCCGTATCGTATTCGTAAAAGCGCGTGAGCAGGTTCACGAGCGTGGATTTACCCGCACCAGTGTGACCGACAAGCGCGACCGTTTCGCCAGGGCGCGCGTGAAGATTGATGTTATGCAGCACTGGCAGATCGTCGCTATAGGCAAAGCTAATGTTTTGATAGCGAACGTCTCCGGCGATCTCCGTACGTTCATCCGCTTCCACGCGTCCGGGCTCGGCCGGTTCATCCATGATCTCAAAAACACGCTCTCCCGCGGCGCGCCCCGCCTGGAGCAGTTGATTCAAGCTATGCAACTTGGATATCGGTTCGTAGAGATAGCCGACGAGCAGGAGAAATCCGGCGAATTGGCCCGCTGTGATTTGCCCTGCGAGCACGGCCTTTCCACCAAAGCCCACAAGTAATGCCATTCCCACCGAAGCGAAGAAGGTCATGGAAGGGTTGTACATCGCCCAGACGCGCATCACGACCAGTGTCGCTTCACGCAACTGATTGCTGACGCCGTTGAAGCGAGCGTGTTCTTCTTCTTCTCGCACGTAGGTTTTGATCTGCCGGATCCCCGCCAAATTGTCGTGAAGCAATGCATTCATGGCCGAGGAAGCCTTGCGTTGCAGCCGATAGCGCCGATGCGCGGTGAGCGTATAACACAGCGCACCGGCAATGAGAAACGGCAGCGGTGTCAACGCAAGTAACGCCAGCTTCGTGTCGTAGGCGAAGAGCATCGCCAGCACGACCACGATCTGGAGCGTCGCCACCACGCCTTGTTCGATGCCGTCGATGAGCACGCGCTCCACTGCGTTCACATCCTCCAGCACGCGCGTCATGATGTCGCCCGTAGCGCGATTGTCGAACCACGTGAGCGGGAGCCGCTGGATATGCGAGTAGAGATCGCTGCGCAGATCGAAGATCACCTTTTGCTCGAAAGTGTTGTTAAAGACGATCCGCAGCGCGTTGAAGGCGTCACGCAAAAAGAAAGCGCCAATCGCGTACGTCATGAGGAGCCAGAGCCGGTCGCCCCGCCCCGCGCGCACGTCGTCGATGGCTAGTTGCGCGACTTTGGGAAAGACGATGACCATCACCGTCGTAAAAATCGCGCAGACGATGGTGCACGCCGCCCACCACGGATAGCGGCGAAGATAAGTGAAGACTCGGAAGATTGTTTTCAAAGGCGGTCTAAACTCCGATGTCCCCGGCCCAAAGTCCAACGGCCTTTGACCACCCACTCCAACTCGGGCACCCGATCGCGCGCTCAACTTTGGACTGGTCCTCTCACTTCGCCTTTACGCGATAGGAATGAATCGCATCCTTCCCAGTGACAATCAGCAGCGGCCCTTCCGCGGTTGCCATCCAGGTGACTTCGCCACGAGGCGCTTCGCCAGTAGCCTGGCCGATGATCTCGCCTTTGTCGGTGTCGATCACGAGCACCTTTCCGCCCCGCAGCGAAACGGCAAGCCAGGGCTGCGCAGGCGCGACGGCGGCGGAATCGACATGCCCCTTGCCGTCGCTGACCGTGAGCGTCCACAGATTCTTTCCATCCGGATCGTAGGCCGCGAGTTCTTCGCGGTCCTCATCGGAGCCCGCCGCGAGAATCTTGCCCGGGCTGCCTTTCACGCTCGGCACGATCCGCACCATGTTCGCGTAGAGCGCGCCGGGCTGAATCTCGGGCTGCGCGTGGCCTTCCGCATCGAAGACATACACATCGCCGATGCCGGAGGTGGAAAGCACCGCGCCTGCACCGGTGCCGCGGAGGTCGCCCGCGGATACGTGCCAGACATTGCCCAGCTTGGCGTTTTTCCAAAGGAGATGCCCGTCGTGATTGAGCACATGCACGCCGGTGCTTCCGTTGTACCCCACGATCACTTCATCCAGGCCGTCGCCATTGAGATCGGCGACCCATACGTCGTTGATTCCGTCACCGCCACTATATGTCCAAAGGCGCGCGCCCGCGGCGTCAAAGGCTTTCAGTTCCGTCCCCCAGGATTGAAAGACAAGTAACTGCCGCGCGTCTCCGGCGGCGAGTTTGGCGCTGCGGGCCATCGTGCCGGTGGTTTCCAGTGTTACTTGACCGGTGGATTGGCCGCCGTCGTCCAGGATTTCGCACTGCCCTTTGGCGCCCAGCGCGTAGAGTTTCCCGCCACCGGAGGCCAGCCCGCTGAAATGGCCGGCGAAATTCCACGCCGCATCCAGCCCCTTCAGATTGGGTTTGCTCAAGGTCCGCGGTGCAGCCAGGCTTTTACCGGCGAGCAGTGCTTCCAGTTCACCCGTCAGCCGCTCTTTGAGATTCGGGTTGTAGCCGATGTGCACCGATTGGACCACGCCGTTCTTGTCGATGATCACCGTCTCCGGAATTCCCTGCACGCCGTAGGCCTGGCCGACCTCGCCCTTCAAATCCATGGCCACCGTCACGTCGAGCTTTTTGGCGCGCAAAAATTTGCCAATGGCGTCGGGATCTTCCCGCTGATCGACCGCGTAAAAAACGACGCCTTTTTCGCGATACGCATCCGTCACTTCCGCGAGCGCGGGCAGTGCCATCACGCAGGGGCCGCACCACGTCGCCCAAAAGTCGAGCACCACGATGTCCTTGCCTTTGTGCGAAGCGAGATCCATTTGCCCAAAGCCAAAGAGCGGCAGCATGAACGGCTGGGCCGGCTGGCCGACGATTTCCGGCACGTCTTCATCGCTCTCCGCCTGGGCCGGCGCAGCGGGCGCACTAGCCGTGGCATCCGGAGCCGCTTGCAGTGGTTTTTCCGAAACCGGCTCCTCCGTCCCGCCGCACGGCTGGAAACTAATCGCAAGAAACGCTGCGAGCGACACGGCAAAGATCGACCGGTTCATAAAGCGACGCTAGATTCGACCGGATCGGCCAGACTGTCGAGTCCAAGGTCTCCCGATCGACATAAGGCCGGTTTGATTCCAACTTCATCAGAAAACGCAGAGGCGCAGAGGAAGAGAGTTGAGTTTCGCCGAGGGATGAAAGGAGCCGCCTTTCCTCTGCGTCACTCCTCTTGATTCTCTGCGCCTCTGCGTTTTTCAGCGATCTAGCTTTTAGCGAGGCACTGCTCGAGCTGCTTGCGCAGGCGCGGTTCGTCGAGGTGTTTGCCGATGAAGACGAGCTGGCTGCTGCGAGTCTCGCCTTTTTCCCAGAGGCGATCCCAAAGCAAGGTGAAGCGATTGTTCACGCCGTGGAAAACCGCACGGCGCGGATTGCCACCGATCGATAGGAATCCTTTCGAGCGATAGATTTTCTCTTTTTCCGAAAGCTCCTTCACAAACAATTCCAGCGCTTCAATGTTAAAGGGCCGCTCGAATTCAAACGAGAGCGAGTTGATGTCGTGGTGATGTCGCGTTTGCAGTTCGTTGAGAAACGCCGGATCGACCGCCAGTTTCTTATCCAGATCGAAAGCGTGCATATCCAGCAGCTCCTTCAGATTTACTTGTGATTGATTGGTGCGGAAGACGGTGGCGTGTGGATTCAGCTCGCGGATTTTCTTTTCGGTAGCGGTGAGCTTGGCGTCATCGACCAGGTCCGTCTTATTAAGCAAAAGGAAATCCGCCATGGCGATCTGCTCACGCGCCGTTTCCGTTTCTTTCATTTGTTTCTCGATCTGCTCGGCATCTACCACGGTGATGATCGAATCCAGCCGCACATATTGCTGAAGCTGCGGGATGTTGAGAAACGTCTGCGCGACCGGGCCCGGGTCGGCGATGCCCGTTGTCTCGATGAGCAGATAATCAAAGCCGCCTTTTTTGATCAGGTTTTGCACGCCTTTCACGAGGTCCTTGCGCACGGTGCAGCAGAGGCAGCCGTTGTTCATCTGCATCACTTCGTCTTTTTGACTTTCCACGAGCAACCCATCGATCCCGATCTTGCCCACCTCGTTTACGATGATGGCAAATTTATATCCGTGCTGTTGCTTGAGGATGTAGTTGAGCAGCGTCGTCTTCCCGGCGCCGAGGAAGCCGGTGAGGATGGAAACAGGAACAGGCTTGGTCTGAGACATGGCAGAAGAAGAAAAGGCAAAATGGCCGCGAGGTCAAAGACAGTGATCGAAGGAAAACTCCTCAAGCCGATCTCGCCGTCGTCCGCCTCGTCTCACTTTTCCAGCCGCTTTGCCTTTGCCTCGGACACCACCCAGTCGCCGGCGAAGGCGCCGAGCGCGATGGACCCTTGCGGTACGTCGGCCCAGGTCGGTGCCTGGCTCAGATAGCTGATGGGACCGGTCCTCGAGGCCCGCACGCCGCCACCACGCGTACGCACAATACCAGTAGCTCTCAGCCAGCTCTTTGAACGCCCCGACCCGATCCGCCTTATCCTCGCCCATCGCGCGACTCCACCGGCTTTGCGATGGCTCAGATCGCAATTCAGGATAGGCAGACTCGGCCATAGGGTGTCACGGGTGCACGCCCCATCAAATGGACCGGACGAATTTCGGTCAATCACAATGCGTTAAACTTCCGCGAGTCAGGGTCACGGACCTACGCAGACCTACGCCTCTTCAAAATGAATCCGGCGGCCTCGGTTGCCCGAGACCGCCGTCGAAAATAACAGCTAAAAAAAAGACGTTACTTCTTCTTCTTCAGGAGCGGGAGGCCCGTGGAGGTATTCTCCGACACTTCATACCCGGCGGGAAGCGCCTCGATGGCGCCTTCCTTGGGCTCACCCGCGAAGTAGTACAGGGTGACTTGCTGTCCGCCTTTCAGCTCCTGCTTGCGTTCATGCAGAAAGTACTTCTTGCCTGATTTTTTGCTGGTGACGCTGTATGGCATACGGTGACGGTTCCGGTTGGGGATTGAACTTGCGAACGGTTATGACGCAAAGAAAACCAGCGTTTGTCACACAAGGCCAGCCTTTTTCAAGGTGGCAAAGGCCCCGTTCCGGGTGACCGTCTTGAGCGCGCGCGCCGTCAGCTTCACGGAAACGAATCGCTTAAGCTCTGGAACCCAGATGCGCTTTTTCTTCAAATTGGGCGAAAACGTGCGGGGCGTCATGGCCGTGACGTGCTGGCCGATGCCTCCCTTTTTCTTCGCCAAACCGCGCCGGTGGATGACCGAGCCCTTGACTGGCTTGGCTTGGGTGATGCTGCAAATGCGACTCATGGTAAAAATTCCGTATTGGTGAAAATGGGGCGGCAACACTGGAGGGGGTTGTGTGGGTGGTCAAGGGCTTTTTGGGGCGGTTGGAGGGTGGATCGTAAATGGTAGGTGGTGAGGCTCCGCTCGTCCTCATCCTCATCCTCTTCCTCATAATCAATCTAACCTATTCATCCAAAACAGCTTATGCTCACAAACTTCATCAAAAAAGGAGGATGAGGATGAGGAAGATTAAGAGCGGCTGCCTTTCCACTTGGCACACCGCTCCAACCCGTCCAGCATTCCCTCTATGCTTCCGGCAATTGACCAACTCCTTGTGCTTCAGGATCGTGACCGCAAAATTCGAGCCCTTCGCCAGGAGCTCAGGCACGGCCCGCTGGAGCGCAAGCAGCTCGATGAAAAGCTCGCCGATTCCCAGAAGCAGCTCGACACCCTGAAGCTCAAATCCAAGGAACTCGAGGTAGAGCGCAAGAAGCTGGAAAACGAAGTCCAGAGCAAGCGCGACCAGATCGCGAAGTACCAGCTCCAGAAGTTCGGGACCCGCAAAAACGAGGAATTTCAGGCGTTTACTACTGCCATTCAGCACCTGGAAGACGACATCCGCAAGATCGAGGACCACGAGCTCGAGCTCATGGAAGGAGCGGAAGAGCTGAGGCCAAAGATCGCTGAAGCTGACAAGACCGCGCAGGCGACCAAGGCTTCCGTGGAGCGTCAGATCACCGACCTCAATGCCAAGCAAACAGCCATCGAAGGGCAGATCAAATCGGTGGAAGCCGAGCGCGCGGCGCAGGCTGCGCAGGTCGATGAAGACCTGCTTTACACCTTCGAACGCCTCTTTGCCACGAAAGGTGAGGCCGTAGTGGCGCTGGAGCGGGAGATTTGCACCGGCTGCCACATGAAGGTGACCGCTTCCACCAATGCCGCGGCTCGCGCGGGCAAAAGCATTGTCAATTGCGAGCAGTGCGGCCGGATCCTTTACTACAACGATGTATGAAGCCGCAGTTTATCTGCCACCTCGGCGCGCATTCAGGCGCTGAAAGACGATTTCCCTAGCCCGCCTTTGGGCGCTGAACTCTTGTGAATCGCGTCGTCGGCATTGAAACAGAGTACGGCTGTCTGGCCACCGGACAGCAGGGGAGCGCCAATCCCGACGTGTGGCCCGGGAGGGTGAAAAATTACCTTTTCAAAAAGGCCAAGGCGGGGGCGATCGACCTGCACTACCGAGATTATGAAGAGCCGCCGGGGAACGGCGGCTTTTTGCTGAACGGCGGCCGCCTCTATATCGACATGGGTCATCTCGAGTACTCCTCGCCCGAGTGCCGGATGATCCGCGAGGCGGTTACTTTTGATCTCGCGGGAGATCAGCTTTTGCAATCGGCCCTCGAGGCGCTTGGCGTGAGCGAAGAGGTCTCGTTCATTAAGAATAATATCGATCACGTCACTGGGGCGACCTTTGGCTGCCACGAAAATTATCTCATGCGGCGGGATCTGCAGTTCAACCCGCGTATTCTCGGCACACTGCTCTCTTTCCTCGCCACCCGCCAGCTTTTCACGGGCGCGGGGCGCGTCGGTCAGGCCAGCCCGCTGGCTTTCGATTTCGAGCCACCGCGCGAGGGCGACGTGATTGATTTTCAGCTATCGCAGCGGGCCGATCACATTGTTAACGATATCTACCAATGGGTGCAATTTAATCGCGCGATCATCAATGCGCGCGATGAGCCGCTGGCGGATTTTCGCCGCTATCGCCGGCTGCATCTGCTCATCGGGGATTCGAATATGAGCCCTTTCGCCACGGCGCTGAAGCTAGGCACGACGGCGTGCACCCTCACCCTGCTGGAGGAAGGCCGCCTGCCGCACGATGTGATCCTGCAGGACGCAGTCATCGCCACACGGCAGATTTCCCATGAAGGGACAGGAAACGCCGTGATTTCGCTGGAAGATGGCCGCAGCCGTGGCGCGCTCGACATTCAGGAGGAGTTTCTTTCCTGCGCGAGGCGTTACTTGAGCGGCCGTGATGAGGAGACAGATTGGCTGCTCGACACATGGTCTTTCACGCTCGACGCACTGCGCACCAAGCCGGAACTGCTCATCGGCGGCGTCGATTGGATTTCCAAAAAGTATTTGCTAGATACGTTCCGCGAAGCGGAGGGATTGAGCTGGCAGGACCCCTGGCTGCAAAGCCTCGACTTGGAATATCACAATATCAACCCGGCCAAGGGCCTTTTTTACGCGCTCACGCCGGCGAAAGCGATCGGCGAATTTAATGATAGCGTGCGACACGAGGAATCGATCTCGGTTCCGCCCGCCAATACGCGGGCACATGGACGCGGCCTGGCCGTGGCGCGTTTCCAGGATGGCGAATCCCCTTACGTCATCAACTGGGATTCCATTTCGCTGGAAAACTCCGCCTATCTACCCATGCCCGATCCGTTTGAAACGTATCACGCGCAAGTGGAAGAACTGGCGTGCGGAGTGGAGGAGTAAATGGCCCAGCCCTAACGGGGCAAGATGCCTCGCGGTCCACGGCCACAGGTAAAAGTTAAATGCCCCCTCTTCTTTGTGCTCTTTGCGCCTTTGCGTTCCCAATACCTTCGGCGCGAACGACCCGTATTAGTTAACGCAAAGACGCGAAGATCGCAAAGGCCGCAAAGAAAGAACACCCTCTGCCCAAATGACGCCCACATTTGGGGGTAGAGATTGCAAATCCGAAAGCCCTACGGCGAGGGTTACAAACATGCCCTTCAGAAACGGATTGTTCTCCCGGTCCATAACGTGCTTCAAAATAGGCCGGCCGCGCCGCAGATTCACCCCGGCCCAACGCGGTATTTCCTTCGATCTATCCCGGCACTCCCGTTTTCCAGCTCCCAAAACGCATGAACTTGAAATTTCGCTCTCTTTTCGACCGTCACACTTCCCTAAAAAAGCCTTCGCTGGGGGATCGCTTGAAGGCCCGCCGAACCCGCCGTCCGGATATCCTCCGATCG
>FTBG01000418.1_pt1 | contig 25652 bp, 22 predicted proteins | sample 1639311 | NCBI WGS metagenome assembly FTBG01 (sample SAMEA3914864, study PRJEB12502) | metagenome | biome: forest; material: soil | place: USA | collected 2012-03-12 | depth 0.3 m | reverse complement strand
GGTCGGTACCGCCGATCATGATGCTGCTTTTCGGAAGATCCTTCAGCATGTCGTGGCCGAACATCCAGCCAAACCAGTGGTTGCGCTGGCTGCATTCCTTGTAGTTGCCCATGAAGGTGAAGACCGGGAGCAGAAGGACCGCGTAGCCAAGCCAGCTGAGCCGGGGAAAGCGCTCCGCCCACCAGGTAAGGCAGGCTCCCGCGCCCAGCGAACTGAGAAGGGCAAAGATAAAATAGTCGTACGCATGCCAGGGCATCTGAAGATCCCAGGCGGCATTGTCGATCTGATAATCGTTCATGAGCATCAGAAGGAAAGCCGCGAGGATAAAGCCCAAATGCAGGAGATAAATCCAGGTACGGACCGGCAAGGGCTGCCGGAGGACCAGCAAAATGGTACTGAAGTAGAAAATGATACACAGGGGCGTGAAGCTCCCCATTATCTTCTCCCAATAAAACTGAATGGCCATTTGCCATACGGCAAAGCGCGAAAGTTGTGGCTGTTGACGCGGGGCGGACCCGTTGAGATTGATGTCCTTGCTCGCGGTCACGCCCATGAGCTTCCCGAGCGATTTCAAGCTGACGTCGGCCAGACTGCCGGAGTACTGAGAGCGGTTGAAGGAATAATAGATGCCGTCCAGATCACGGGCGTAGCCCCAGTTCATGGGAGGATTGGTCCGGGAGGCGATGGGCAAATAGATATAGGGCAACATGCCCAGAGCCACGGCGAAGGGGAGAAAGGCAATGATCCACCAACGGACGCGCCCCCGCTTGACCCAAACCAAGACAGCGAGCCCGGCGAAGACCACGTAGACGAAGCGAAGCGAGGTCTCCCGAACGTCGTGGTTGTCGGAGAGAATGCCAAAAAACAGATAGCCAAGACAAAGCGTGAGACTGCCGGCGACAAGCAAATCCCAAAAAATGCGGCGGCGAAGCAGGATGATGACCAGCAAGGGCAGGGGAACCAGCGGCAGGGTGAGCTGGTGATGAGCGAAGCTAAGCGTGAAAAAGAAGAAGACCGCGAGGAGGGTAATCTTGCTCGATGGCTTGCGGATCAGCGCGTAGAGAGAGGCAAAGCACAGCGCCGTAATAAGGCTGTGCATGGTGTAGACCTCGGTGATGGTCGCCTGGGACCAGATCGAGACGCTGAAAGCGAGCAGCATCGCATTGGAAACCGCGGCTACGACGGGCCAGATTTTATTTTCGCCGTAGATCCAGCGCAGAGCGCTACAGGAGAGGGCGCAGGTAAGGCCTACGGTGAGTGCACCGCAAAAGCCGCTGAATAAATTGACCTGCCAGGCAATGTTGCCGATGGGCACGAGCAATTGAAAGAGCCAGGCGAGGAAAGTCCAAAGGGGATAGCCAGTCGGGTGGGGGACGCCGAAATGCGCGGCGGCGGTGAGGAACTCACCGGAATCGCCCAGAGTTACATTGGGCGCGGCGGTCCAGGCATAGACAGCGAAGGAGAGCAACGCGCAAAGAGCGCTCCAGCCGAGATCGGAGCGGGAGAAGAGACGTGGTTTCATGGGCGGGAGCTCCTCGAGCGAAGTCCTTTGTCCAGAGCGAGGCGAAGTACGCTAAAGGCCGCCTCGATAGCAATGCCGCGCGTCATCTTGGTGTTTCCCTCACCACGTTCGGTGAAGACGATGGGGACCTCCACTAATTTCCATCCCTGTTGCCAGAGGTGGTAGTGGAGTTCGATCTGGAAACCATATCCCTCGGCGCGGAACCGGCGCCAATCGAGATCGCGGAGAGCGGCGGCGCGCACGGCCTTGAATCCGCTGGTGGAGTCGGTCAAAGGAAGACGAGTGAGGGTGCGCACGTATTTAGTGGCGAAGGAACTGAGGAGCAGGCGTTCCTCGGGCCAATTCATCACGCGTACGCCCTTGAGATAACGGGAGCCGATGGCGGCGTCGGCGCCTTCGTTCAAGGCAGCGAGCAGCCGGGGAATATCCTCGGGATTGTGCGAGAGGTCGGCGTCCATCTCGATGCAGACATCGTAATCGCGCTCCAGCGCCCATTGAAAACCTTCCTTATAAGCGCTGCCCAGGCCAAGTTTTCCGGCGCGCTCCATGAGATGGATTCGTTGTCCAAACTCGGGATGCTGACGGATGAGATTGGCGGTGCCATCGGGTGAATTGTCGTCAACCACCAGGATGTCGAGGGGCGCCGTCACGGCCAGGGCAATGTTGAGGATGTTGTTGATCGAGAGACTCTCGTTGTAGGTCGGGAGGATGACGATGGGCCGCTGAACCGGCGGGCGGACTTCTTCGCGGGCAATCGGGGCGGTCGGCTGCGCCGGCACGGCAAAGAGTGATCGGCGCCAAACGGCGGGAAGGATGGGCAGGCTGAGAAACCCGAGGAGGGTGACGATCCAGGAAAGGAGCCCAGCGGTCGCACAGATGTTGTACCAAGCGGGAGGGCGAAACTCGAAAGTGAGGTCGGGCGAATCCGCGGGAACCCAGGCGGCGAGAAGTGTCATCATGGCTCGCCGGGTCTCCACGGGCTTGCCGCCCGCGGTGGCCACCCAGTCCGGATGAAAGGCTTCGGGGACAATGACCCAACCTTCCGTGGGCGAGGCCCCCAGGCTGATCTTTTGGTAATTTGAAAGCCGGGGAGCCTTCTCCGGGACGACGACAAAGGGCTTCCCTTGCTTGGTGTCCGATTGGTCGGTGATCTTTCCGCCGAGCACGGTGGAGTCGGGCTTGAAAGGAACATGATCGGAAGGTGACTGGATGAGGGCGATATTTCGCGTGGCCAATTCGGTGGCGGCCGCTGCGGTATTGATTTCGATATCCGAGGAACTGCTTTGGTCGGGCTCGGCGGTGGCCGCGAAGTTCTTGGCAAAGAAGGCCGGCGCCAGGGAGCTTTTGTTATTGAAAATCAGGAAGTGCCTGTTTTCGAAAGCGACGGGAAGGCGCTCGCGGTATTGGGTTTGGAGTTCTTCGGAAGTGTCAGGATCCAGGCGATCAATGAGCACGTAGGAAGCCCCGGCAAAATTCAGGAAGGGCAGAAGGAAGCGCGGAGCGGCGAGTCCGGTGCGCTGCACGACATCGATTTCCTTCAACATGTAGTAGCTGTTGAAGGCCTCCGTGATAAGGCCTCGCTGGGAAAGGAGCGGTGTAAGCAGGTAAAAATAGCGGCCCGAGAAGGGCATCACTCGGCCGGGATTCTTTTGGTCGGAGAGATATTTCTGCGCGGCGAGAAAATCTTCAAACGTTTCGGAGTCGAGAGGGGAAGAACGGAAGTTTTCCGTGTAAACAAAAGCGCCGAAGCCCGTGGAGGCAAGCAAAACGCCGAGAACGACAGCGCGCACCGGACCCGACGCAAGGGAGCGCAAAAGAACCACCACGGTGAGCCCGGCGGCTACGGCCACGCAGAAAATTCCCACGGTGTGAAAGATGTCGTATGGCGCGCGCACGTCGGCGTAGAGCGGCAGGCTTTGCAGAATCCGAAATCCTGGCACGACGAGATAAATGAGGCTGAGGCCCGAGCCGATCCATAGCCGCCAGGGCAGTGACTGAGGAACGAGGAAAAAGATGAGCCACACTTGAAAAGCGAGAAGCAGCCAGGCGATGGCGATACTCGGCTCGGGAGCGAAGGCGGCGGTTTTGAGGTAATTCCAATGGGCGAGCAGGGCCAGGCTGGGTCCAAAGGCAAACCACTGGGCGAGCAGCGCCAGGGCGAGGAAGAGCCGACATTGAGTTCCGCCTGCCTGATGAAGGATGTCGCGGCGGAAAAGCAGTACTCCCAGAAAGAGCAAAACAATGGGCAGCCCTAAGAATGCGCCATCGCGACCGCGATTGCCCGGCGGCACGGAATCGCCGGAAAGAAGGCCCGCAAAATCCACCCAGGTAATGGCGGAGTGCGTGGAAAAGGCATTTTGCCACGCATCGAAAGGCGAAAAGAGAAAGCGGGTAACGAGATGGCCTTCGCGTACGGAGGGAAGATTGAAAAGGACGGCGAGGAGAATATAAGCGAGGACGCAGAAGAGGATGAGTTTGGGCGGGGGCAACCTGAGCTTGGCCCGGCTGATCCAGACCCAAAGGCCAAAGACGACCAGCATCGGAAAGGCCAGCACGGCAATCTTTGCATAGGCGAGCGACAGGAGGGCTCCGGCCACGGCGCAGGCAAAGGCGTGGAACTTCGACGGCGCCTCCAAAAAGGCCAGCACACCCCAGAAGACCAGAGGCAAACAGGCCAGGCTCGAGACAATACTGATGTGCTCGACAAAGCCGAGGCGGAGAAGGATCGACGGCGAGAGGAGATAAAAGACACCGGCGGCAAAGGCGGCCCAGCGCTCTCCACTCAACCGGCTCACGAAGAGGTACATCGTGAAGGGGCTAAGCGCGAGGAAGAAGAGCCCAGCCAGCTTGGGCCCGACGAACATGCCTCCGGCCGAGGAAAACAGAAAAAGAACCGCATTGGTCAGCAAGGTCGCAAAGCTGTTGGCCGTGGAAGCACCCTGCATGTAGGAGGGGCTCCACCAGAGCCAGCCGTGTACGGTTTGCACGCCGCGGGCGTAGTCCTGCACCTTGGCGTAATTGGCCAGCAATTCCTGATTTGACGGGGGCTGGGGGAGCCAGGTGCTCCCGAGCCATACGACAAAGCAAAAAGTGATGACGGCCAGGGCCGCCAGAGGGCGATTCATGAAGGGCGGAATCTACGCGGATGTGGGGCGCTGAACCACAAAAATACGATGGTGGGCGAAGAACTCCTTGAGAGGGCCCTTGGCCGAGCGGTCAAAGGTCGGATGTCCGGTGATTTTTTGCCGCAGGGCGGCGAGCTCCGGAGAGCTTTCCTCAAAGTAAGGGTAGCAGTCGGGACCGTAGCGATACTCTGCCGAGGCCGAGGCTGGGGCAGGCGGTTTGGGGGCTGGCTTTTTGACGAAGGGAATTTGCCCGATCAGCCACGAGGCCAGGGAGTCTCCTGCCTCCACAAAGAGATCGGGCCACCAGGGGCAGTCAAAATAGTCTTCCTTTTCCACCGTGCCAAAAGCCGAGAGGATTTGGCGCATGCCTTTGGGCGAGGTGGCCGGGTGGTCGAAAAGGTCAGTTTTGCCGGTGGGACGGAGTTTCTTCATGCCCCGGCGGAAGAGCGCTCCGTAGGAATTCGGGTTGGCCACGGAAACCACCAATTTGCCGGTGGAAAGCTGCGCTACGGAGTTGAGGAATTGTTCCCAATTTTCCACATAAGGAAAGGGATTGAAGAGGAGCGCGAGGTCGAAGCGCCGCCCGGCCAGTTCGGCTGGATCTTGCGTGACCAAGGTCTCCAGTCGATCGCCCAAGCCATGGGAATCGTAGATGGTTCGGATGGCCTGGGCCTGGGCCTGGTCGCGACAGGCCACGGTCACAGAGCCGCCCGCTTTGGCCAGAGGCAGGAGATGGAGGCCGGGCAAGCCAGTGAATCCATCGTAGAAACCCTCGATACCCGTCTTTCCACCAAACTGCCATTGGGCAATCCAACTGGTGAGCATCTCATAGATGGCGACACGCTCGTAGGCGGTGCCAAAGCCGAAGTCGGCTGGCGGGGACGGCGGGTAGGGAAGAGGCATGAGGAAATGGAAACTAGAGACCGAGAGCGCGGGCGGTCTGGGCCAATCCCTCCGCATAGCCGGTCGGCGGCTCCCAGCCGAGAATTTTCCGCATGCGGGAGATATCGTAGGCGCGGTCCACGGTGACGGTGGCCAGCTTTTCGTGGGTGACCAGCGGCTCGCCTTTGATGAGGCCCACCTTTTCGAGAAGCTCAAAGCCAGTCGCGGCCAGCCGGGCGACTGGGAGCGGGACGTTGGGCTGGGGGAGCTTGCGGCCGACGACTTCATGCGCGATTTCGGCCAGGCGCTGCATGCTGATCGGATCCTTGTAGGTGCAGGTGTATTCCGCGCCTTCGAGTCCATCGCGCAGAGCGGCCTCCGCGATGCCGTGCGCAAGGTCCGGGGCAAAGACCAACTGACAGCGAGTTTCGCCTTTTCCGATCACGCGGTATTTTCCGGCGGCGACGAGACGAAACAATTTGTCGATCATCCCATTGGTATCCCCTGGGCCATAGGTGATGGAGGGGCGGACGATTGCATAAGGCAGCCCGGAGCGGCGTGTCTTTTCCTCGCACTGAACTTTGCTCGCGCCGTAGGGGCCGACCGGGGAATAGGGATTGTCGTCGCTGATCGGAAGCTGCCTAGGCCAGCCAAAGACGCCGATGGAGGAAACCAGAACGAAGCGACCGCTTCCGGACTTTTTGGCAAATTCCAGCAGGCGGGAGGTGAGGGCAGTGTTTTGCGTGAGGTAGTCTTCGGCGGCAATGCCGTGGCGATGCCGGATCGCGGCAGCATGGATGATGGCGTCGAAGGGGCGGGGAGTCGTCTCCAGTTCATCGAGAGTCGCACCGTTCCCGCCGGCGAGCGGAGTGCTTCCCCGATGCACGATCGTTACCTCATGACCGCGCCGGGAAACTTCGGCCGCGACATGGCCTCCAATAAAGCCGGTTGCGCCGGTGATCAGAATTTTCTTGGGAGTGCTCATGATTGGGTGGGAGGCTTAACACGGCGGTCGAGCACGAGACGATCGTAGAGATGGGGAAAGAGGCGATCGGCGAGGGCGATGGCATTCTCGCGCCAGCCGATGACCTTGACCGGCTTTTGAGAAAGGATGGCCGAGGAGATTTTCCGCGCGACAAAATCAACCGTGGAGCCGCCGGAATCCTCCGATGCTCCCTGGCCAAAGCGGGCGCTTTTGGAACGAAACGGACTGGCGAATTTGCCGGGACAGAAGTAGTTGAAGTGGCGTCCGGCCTGGCGGTTTTCCAGGTCGAGGCATTCGAGAAAACGGGCTGCTGCGGCTTTCGCGGCGCAATAGTAGCTTTCCTCGGGAATGCCGCGCAGGGCGGCGATGGAGAGCACGGCCCAGAAGTGGCCTGCCTGTTTCTGGCTGCTCCAGTGAGTCGCGGCGGCTCGGGCCACGTTGCTTAGAAGCCAGAAATTCACCTCCAGCATTTGCCGGGCTTCCGACTCTGGAATGGTGAGAGCCGGGCCGATGGCCGCGTAGCCGGGCGCGTGAAGCACCGCATCAATCGGCAAGCCGCTTGCGCTTTGGAGTTGTTGAAAAAGGCCAAGCCAATCTGCGGTGGCGTAGTCGACGGCATGGGCATGGGCAAAGGACGAGTGAGATTGAACGGGTGTTCTGCTGATCCCGCTGACGGTGATCTGATGGACCGCTAATTTCTCGGCGACAGCCTGTCCAATCGCGCTGCCAGAGCCGATGACGACAACGTGCTTTGGCTTCATGATTTCGAAGGACGCCCGGCCAGGAGTGTTCCACGCCAGCGGTGTTGTTTCGCGTATATTTCGGGATCGAGCATCAATTCCTCCCAGAGCCAGGAGGCGTCATACTCGGAGTTTAAGATCCAGACGCCAAGAATTTCTCCCCAGGTTTTCAGGTCAAACCCACGCAGTCGCGGGAAAAGACGCAGCCCCCAGGAGAGTAGAGATGCGGGCAGAATCGCAGTCAATTTTGCCTTGGGAAAAAGGGCGCGGACCTCGGCAAGAATCTCCGCGTTGGTCTGCACAAAGGGATCGGCGACCTTGAGCGTGCGACCGTTGAAGCGCTCTGAATCGGTCGCAAGGTGGACCAGCGTATCGAGGAGCAGGGCGTCGGAGCAGAGATGATTGATCGCCTTGGATGGAGCGATCTTCAGAAGCAGGCCGCGCTGCGCGAGGCGGAGGAGGGTGGCGATCATGCCTTCCCCACCGGGCGAATAGACGATCGCGGGGCGCAGCACGATGGCGCGAAAGCCTCGAATTTTTGCCGCCTCCAGCACGATTCGTTCGGCCTGCAATTTGGCCTCTGCATAGTCGGCTGCGGGAAAGGTGCGGGGCGAGGGATGAACTCCGTCTGCGGCGCGCCGATTGGCGCCCATCACGGAAGCACTGGAAAAATGAATGATCGTTTGATCGGGAGAAAGTCGGTCGACGATCTGGCGCGTCGTGTCGCAGTGACTGGAGAAATAGTCCGCACGGGTGAGGCCTGGTCGCACCCTCCAGCCCGAGGCATTGATGATCAGGGAGGCTTCCCCTGGTTTGGCGAGCCAGGCGCTGAAGGGAACGCCGGGGGCATTCTTCCCAAAGACGATTCGATCCGCTTTGAGCCGCGCCGCAGCCATGGCGCCGAGCCAACCGTCGGCACCGATCACGCTGGCCGACGGAGTCATTTGGAAAATCCAGCCTTGGTCGAGGTGGCGATATCCCAGATTTGATGCTGGTTTTTGGAGCGGGCGTCGAAACCCGCGAGGAAGCGGGCCCAGACCTCGCAGCCCATCAGGAACAGGCCGGGAACGATATCGGAAGGCTGGCGGGTGAGGTGCTTGAGGAGAAGGCTGGCGACGGTCGAGTTGGCGCCAGTGGAGATCTGGTGGGCGGAATGGCGCTTGAGCCAGGCGTGGCCATAGGCGATACGGCGGCGCTGGGAGAGCCATTCCTTCAAGTTCGCCGGACCACGATTATGCACGACCGCATCGGGAGCATAGGCGAGGCGGAGATGCTGCTGCAGGATGATAGCTTCGATGCTGGCTTCATCCACGGGACTTTCCGCGGGGATGCTACTCACCGCGGCCGAGCGAAAGACGATCGTCTCTCCGAGCTTTGGGCTATCGAGCGATATTTCGTGGTGCATTTCCCACATGAGCCGGGCCATGGCGCCGAGGAGCGTGCTCGGGTCGTTGACTGGCATGGGGCGGCCACCAGCCATGCCTACCGTAGGGTCGTCAAGGAGACGAAGGACCTTGTCAAGGAAGTCCGGCGCGGGCAGCACATCGCCGCTGGTAAGAAGGGTGAACTCGGATGGCGAGCGAATGTCGAGGAAGGTATTGACCGCAGCGGATTTTCCGCGCCGCTTCGGCTCGGAAACCAGCAGGATGCGAGGATCCCGCGCGGCCTTCTCCTGGACAATGGCATCGGTGCGATCGCGGCATTCCGCGGAGACAACGACGATCTGGACGATCTCCCAATGGGAACTCCGCGCGTCGCTGAGGAATTGCAGCACCGGGCCGATGGTCTGCTCTTCATTGCAGGTGATGACGCCGGCGGAGACGCGGGGGAGCATTAATTGAAGATAAGATTCTTGGTCACCCTGGCCAGGGAGCGGAAAGACAGCAGCAGGTTGGTGTAGCTGGCGTTGGCGAGGGGGCAATGGCACTCCTTGGCAAAGACGCTACGACGGAACTCGTCGGCTTCCTTGGAGAACCAGATTTTCTTCATGTCGTAATCGTAATCCCGCAGGCCGCCCACGCTTTCGGCGCGCACGCAGCAGCCCCAGACCTTGCCATCGGGTGCGATCTGCGCGGAGGCCCAGCCGGCATAGCACGGAATGACCTGCTCGCGGCGGGTCAGGATTTTTTTGACCAATTCGTAGTACTCAAGCCGGAAACTCTCCACGAGGCGGCCCATGGGATGACGCTTGCGATCCTTGCGCATTTCGGCCATGAGGAAATCGACGGCTTCCGCATATTCATTGGCCTCGGGAGTGATGGAGATGCCGGTGGTCTTGAGCTCCACGCGCTCTTCCGCGATCTCGGTGATATAGCTGTCCGGGCCCAGTTTCTTGAGTTCGGGATAGATCTCCTTGATGCGATGCACGTTGAACTTCGAGATCACGGAATGCATGCCGATGGTCACGTGCGGATTATCCTTCTGTAATTCGCGCGCATAGCGGTAGAGGTGCATGACCTTCTCGAAATTATTCTTATGCCCGCGAATCTCATCGTGCTTTTCGCCGATGTCGTCGATGGAGAGATTGAGGATGAGGCTGGAGCCTTTGGTGGCCTCGACGATGCCGGGAAGCTGCTTCTCGATCTGCTTCGTCAGGATGCCATTCATCGGCATGTTGATGATCTTGGGCCGGAGAATCTTGCGGATGAGGCCGAAGACTTCAGGCAAGTCGGAGCGCACGAATTGGTCGCCGCCGGAGACCGTGACCCAGATTGGGATGCCTTCCATCGAACGGAAGATCTTCTCGTACTCTTCCGGCTTCAGGTCGTCGACCTTCTTGGTCCAGATGTTGCAGGTCTTGCAGCGGGACGGGCAGGTGTAGGTGACGCTGACCGTCAAATTGATGGGCAGGAGGCGGGGCCAACCGAACTGATGAAACAGCTTAAAAGCCGGAATCAGCAGCGGCATGGGGAGGCGATTGATTCGCTCTAGAAGTGCGTCCATGAATTACTATGGCGCATTTAAGCGCATAATCTCGTCTATTTCCGCCTGGATCGATTTCTTTTCCTTGGGATTCATCCGATCGATGAAAAGGATGCCATGCAGATGGTCGTGCTCGTGCTGGACGGCGCGGGCGAGCAGGCCGTCCGCTTCGAACTCGATATCGTCACCATCAAGGGATTTCGCCGTGACGCGAACAGAATAGGGGCGGGTGATATCGCCTCGCACACCGGGGAAACTGAGGCAGCCTTCCGGGCCGGTTTCCTCCTTGCCCAAGAGTTCGACGTCGGGGTTGAGCAGGACGAGGGGCATATTGTCCTCAATGTCCACGGCCAGGCCATTGATGCGCAAAACGCTGGGACGATCTTCCACCCCAGTGACGTCGATGACACACATTTGCAAAGGCATGCCAATCTGCTGGGCGGCAAGGCCCACGCCGTCGGCATCGTACATGGTATCGAGCATGTCATCGGCGAGTTGGCGGATTTCGTCATCGACCACTTCTATGCGGCGGCCTTTGGCTCGGAGGGCGGGATGACCGTACTGAACTATTTCGAGAATCATTTGCTATCTTGGGACTGGGTGAATGCGGGTATGTTCTTTACACCGGCTTCCTTCAAGGCATCGAGGACTTTTACCACCACGCCAAACGGAGCGGTCTTGTCGGCCTTCATCGCGATGGGGCGATCGGGGGTATTTTCGCGAGCTGCTTTCAAGGCAGCAGCCAGGCCATCGAGTCCGACTGGCTTGTTATCCAGGGAAATCTTGTCCTCGCCTGCCACCTCGAGAATCAGTGGCTCTTTCTTGGCCTCTTTGGAAGCTTCGGCGGTTTTGGACTCCGGCAGATTGATCTGCATCTGCGGCTGGTCCTTCTTAAACGTGGTGGTGACGATAAAAAAGATGAGCAGGATGGCTAGGATATCGATCAGGGACACGATGATGATCGAGGGAGCGCGGCGTTTTCGGGTGTAGAACCTCATCAGTTTTGGCTAGAGGCGCAGGCGGGGATGGACCATGAATTGATTTGGAAATATGTCACAGGAGGCGCAAAAATCCATTGTGCAATAGAGCTTGGGAAGCGGAATCGAAAAATTCTCGTTGGTAGATTTTGCTCCCTATGTTTACCTTTGGGCTTTCAGGGGCGAGCAACCTCTCGCATTGGGGGAAAAGAGAACAATCAACCAAAGATTAAGGAGCGTCTAATCTGACGTTCCGTAAGTATTAACGGATTAAATGGTTACGGCAACTATTCCTCCAAAGGGAGCAGCGGCATCCCATGCGCCCCACGGGTCGCATAGTGATCCCAGCCGTCATGCTGCCTCGATCATGAATCCGTTGGAGGAGTGTCTCGGCTACAAGTTCCGAAACGCACTTCTTCTGGCGGAAGCATTGACCCATCCCAGCATTTCGCTGGAACGAAAGAATTATCCTTTTGATAATCAACGACTTGAGTTTCTTGGTGACGCCGTGATTCAAGTCGTTGTCACGGAGCATCTCTATCGCCTTTATCCCGATTTTAGCGAAGGATTGATGACCAAACTGCGTACGCGAATTGTGTCCCGTACGGCGCTCAAGGCTCACGCCGCGGAATTGAACCTGGGCCATTACCTGATGATGGGCCGGGGCGAAGAGGCAAGCGGAGGCCGCGAAAGAGCGTCCACTTTGGCCGATGCGTTTGAGAGCGTGGTGGGCGCGATCTACCTGGATGGCGGCTTTGACGGAGCCCGGAATTTTGTGCTGCATCAGACGGAATCGGACTTTGATCGCATCGCGGCCAATCCCGAAGAGGTGAATCCGAAGGGGCTTTTGCAGGAAATTTTGCAGGCCATCGAACCATGCGCGCCCAACTACGAGGTGCTGGAGCATTCCGGGCCGGAGCACTCGAAGCGGTTCGTTTCGCGAGTGGTCTGGAATGGGATTGAACTCGGGCGTGGAGAAGGCCTCAGCAAAAAGATGGCGCAAGTCGCGGCCGCGAGTGACGCCCTGGAACACAAGCATTGGGAAAAAGCAGTGGCGGCCAAGAAGAAGAACGTCAAAGTAACGACATGATTTATTCGTATAGTTTGCAGTTGGTCGGCATCATTGTTGGCCTGGCCCTGTTGGGATCTCACCTGTATGCACTTTTACAGACGGGCGCCTGTCAGAAATGGTTGAAGGACTTCCCTCGCTCGCGTGCGGCGGGAACCGTACTGGTTTTCATGGCCGGCCTTTGGAGCTTTGTCCTAATCAACTCCATGGACCTTGGGGAATTCTCCACCCTGCGAACCTACATGCTGTTCTTTGTGGTGGCGGGCACTTTTCTGGCCTGGCGGTACGTAGAGGAGTTCCTCGCGGTTCGCGCTCTCGGCATGCTGGCCTTGTTGGCGGCGGACCCGCTTTTGGAAGCGGCCTTTCTTCGGCCGGAAGAGACCCGTCTATTGCTCGTCGTGCTGGCTTACGCCTGGATTGTCCTCGGCCTTTTTTGGGTGGGAATGCCCTGGGTGCTCCGTGATCAGATCGCCTGGCTGGTTGGCAATAAAGGGCGCTTCAAGGCAGCCGGGATCGGCGGCGTGGTCTATGGGGCACTGGTGCTGGTTTGCGCGGCGCTTTTCTGGAAAAGCGTTTAAGGCAGGTAGGCGCCTTCTTCTTTGAGGCGCTGGCGTAGGTGAGCAGTGTCTACCGCGTGGACATCGGAGCCGTGAGACTTTAGCGCGTGAGCTGCGGCCATTCCGGCGGCTTCACCCATGGCGAGGCAGACGGGCATGACCCGCACGCTGCCCTGCACGATACGTTCGCAGGAGATGGAGCGACCGGCGACCAGCACGTTTTTCAGGCTCTTCGGCGTGAGGGTGCGATAGGGAATGCCGTGTGACTCACCGGGCTGGTAGTGGATGGTGTGCTTGAGCCCCTCGCGCTGCTCGGCGTTGTCTTTCTCGACGTCTTCCAGGGCGTGATGGATGTCGATGAAATAGGAATTGCGGCAGATCTCATCCGGGAAGCTGCGGCGGGCAATGTAGTCGTCGAGCGTGAGGATGTAGTCGCCGACGATGCGGCGCGTTTCGCGGATACCCATCTGGCTTCCGGTGGTGATGAGGAAGGCATTGGCAAAGGCGCTGGGGCAGAACTCGGCGAGCGCGTCCCTGAATTGCTCGGCCATTTTGCGACCGTGGATCAGCGCGGCTGAGACCGTCTCGGGCTTGGTGTTGTCTACCTTCCAGAGGTGCCCCGCGTTGAAACCGACCGTGCCGGGACCAATGACGGTGCAGCACACATGGGCATCGGGAATGAGTGGGTACTTCCCGGAGGCCATGATCTTGAAGAACGGGCTGTCGGGACTGTTGGCATGAAGAGCTGGGCCGCCCTTGTAGTGATAGTTGAAGGCGTGTTCGTCGACATTGGTGAGGATGAAGCAATGAGTGGCCGGCATGAGGTCGCCGGTTTCATCGCCTTGATGGTACTCGGCGCCCGCCCAGGCGGAGAGATCGCCGTCGCCAGTGCAGTCGATGAAGACCTTCGCCTCCAGCGCGGCGAGGCCGCTTTTGTTGCTCACGATGATCTTGGTGACGGAGCCTGCGCCATCTGTTTCGACGGCGGAGAGGAAGGTGTTGAAAAGGACGGTGGCGCCGGAGGAGGTGACGAGGCGGTCGTAGATGCGCTTGAGCGCCTCGGGATCGATGGCGACCCAGTCCACGCGGTCGGCCGGGACGTGGGGGAGGCCGGCTTTGCACTCGGTGAGGATGCGCTCGGCGAGGCCGCGGTAGATAACCTTTTCCTTATCGGAGAAGGGACACCAGGCGGGAACGAGGGCACTGGTGCCGCTGCCGCCAAGCATGCCGCTGACTTCGATGAGGAGGGTTTTTGCGCCTTCGCGGGCGGCGGAGGCGGCGGCGGTGCAGCCGGTGGGACCTCCGCCTACGACGATGACGTCCCAAGGTTCGGAGAGGGGGATCTGACGGGCGGGGAGGGTGTAGGTCTTCATGGGGCGGTGAGGGGAATACTGTAGTGGGAGGGGAAAATGGGGGCAAAGAGATGGTGTTTCCGGAATTATTCAATTAGTTATCATTCTTGCGCATGACGAAGGGGGAAATAGACCGTTTGAAGGCCATTCCGCTGGCGGAGTGGATGTATGTGAGCACGGGGCTCGTGTGGGCGACGCGGCGGGAGGTGGAGGAGGGGCTGCGGGATGCGATTTATGGGCCGAAGAATGAAGTGGTGGCGTGGCTGGTCTTGAAGGGGGAGGCCTCGATGGAGGGGACAGTGGCGAGGGAGGGGGAGTGGATGTTTCCGGGGAGCCGGAAGGGGAGGCAGAGGTTTCAGGCGGGATCGGTGATTGTGTCGCTGAGATTTTTTGCGGAATGGCCGACGGGGAAGGCGCTGTTTGATCACGAGGGGGTGGTGGTGCTTTCCGCAAAGGATGAACCTCGATTGACCGAGGCTGGGGAAGCGCTGGAGGTGATGGTGCGGGAGGTGGTGAAGAAGGATGGCTTTTTTTTGCTGAGCCAGGGGACGGCGGATGTGGAGAGCTATTTTGGCATTCGGCGGGCTTTTGAAGATTGGATGCTGGCTTATGTGCAGGCGATGCTCCGGCTGGGGAAAACGCCGTCGGCGATGCATGAGGTGGATCCTCGGGTGCAGAAGGCGGTGCGGCTGATGGATAGCCGATCCTCGTGGAAGGAGCGGGAGGTGGCGACGGCGGTGGGAATGAGTGTGAGCCAGCTCAATCGGCTCTTTCACCGGGATCTGGGCTTTTCGCCGCGGGAGTATTTGCAACGGCGGCGGATACAGGCGGCGATGCTGTTGCTGAAGGAGGGCGGGAGGCCGATCAAGGAGATCGCGTACGAGTTGGGGTTCAACTCGATCTCGAATTTCTCCAATTGGTTTTACCGCCAGAAGGGCGTTTTTCCCCGGGCGTTTCGAGGAGACGAGTGACGGGAGCGGTTTAAGAAATAGTGCAACCGCTGGGGCAACTTCGATGCCGGGTGGTGGCGGAGTACCCTCGGGCGATTGGGGTCAATCGCCCCTACCACGAAGACATTTTGCGGCAACGCCGTTATTTATAATGCGCTATTTTTTTGGGTGGCCGGCTTCGTCGTGCTCGTAGATTTGCTTGGCGGAGCCGACGATTTTTGGGTCGGTGGCGGTGACGACTGAGTTGTCCTTCCCGGTGTAGTCGAATCTGTTGAGGATGTATTTCATCGCGTTGAGGCGAGCGCGCTTCTTGTCGTCGGAGCGCACGATGGTCCAGGGGGCGTCGGCGGTGTCGGTGTAGAAGAGCATGGCCTCGCGGGCCTTGGTGTATTCCTCCCAACGAGCGAGGGACTCGACATCCATGGGGCTTAGTTTCCACTGGGTGAGGATGTCGCTGGCGCGGCCGAGGAAGCGGCGGAGTTGCTCTTCGCGGCTGACGGAGAACCAGAACTTGATGAGGTGGATGCCGCTGCGGACCAGCATCTGCTCAAGCTGAGGGGCCTGGCGCATGAACTCGAGGTAGTCGTGGCCGGAGCAAAAGCCCATGACATGCTCGACGCCGGCGCGATTGTACCAGGAGCGGTCGTAGATGACGATTTCGCCGCGAGTGGGAAGCTGGTTGACGTAGCGCTGGAAGTACCACTGGCCCTGCTCGGTCTCGGAGGGCTTGGTGAGAGCCACGACGCGGGCGCCGCGAGGATTGAGATGCTCGGTGATGCGCTTGATGGTGCCGCCCTTGCCAGCGGCATCGCGACCTTCAAAGAGCATGACGATGCGTTCGCCGGTTTCCTTGACCCAGGCCTGGAGCTTGACCAATTCGATGGCGAGGAGTTCGACCTCGTCCTCGTAGTCATCGCTATCCATGGCGGTCGGATAGGGGTAGGTCGAACAGATGATTTCCTTTTTCCTGGAGCTGCGGACGCGCTGGACGACCTCAGGCGGAACGCTGCTGCGGACCTGCTCGGCGATCAACTCGACCATGGGGAAGGAGGCGGCGGCCTCGGTGGCGTGGTCCTTTTGCTTTTTGCGGTCGGCCTTGCGTTCCTTTTTTAGACGCTTCTTTTCCGCCTTCTCCCGAGCTTTTTGATCCGAGATGGGATCGGTTCCCGGTGCCTCGGGGTTGGTTTCAGGCGGTGGGGTGGCGGTGGAGTCTTCCATGGTGATTGGTGGTGAAGAGAGTGCTGAGCATCAAACGTGCCGGGAGCGGACGTTACGAGGCGGATAAAGAGCGACGAAGGACTTCGGCAACACGATCCATTTCTGCGCGGGTATTGTAGAAGTGGGGGCTGAAGCGCAGCCATTGGCCAAACTGACGGGACTTGCGGAGGGAGGCGGTGATGCCCGCTTTTTCCAACAGGCTGAAATGGACGGCTGGATCAACGGAGGGATGGCGGGCGGTGACGATGCCGCAGCGCATGGGTTCGTCGCGGGAGGGCGAGAGAAACTCAAAGCCCATTTCCTCGAGGAGACCGTTGAGGTAGTCGCGCACGTCGAGAATGGCGGCGGAGACTTTCTCCAAACCAACAGATTGAATCATATGCAGGCTCGCCCGCATGCCGTAGATGCCGACGATATTGAGCACGCCGGGTTCGTAGCGCAGGGCAGTGGTGGGGAACTGGATGGTTTCCTGGGAGATGTAGTCCGGCGATTTTACATTCCATGAGCCGAGCAGGGTGGGGCGGCAAATGTCGAAGTTGCGCTTCGCCACATAGACGATGCCGATGGCCATGGGGCCGAGCATCCACTTGTGGGCGTCGGCGCTGACGAAGTCGACATGGGTCACGTCCAGCGGAAAAGCGCCGATGGTCTGGATGGCGTCGAGCGAAAAGAGGATGCCCCGCTCCTGCAGGAGTCGGCCGATGGTATCGACGTCGATGCGCCAGCCGGTGAGATAGTGGCAGGAGGCGAGGGCGACGAGGCGGGTGCGGGGGGTGAGGTATTTCTCCACGAGTTCCAGCGTGAGGTGGCCGGGTTGATCGGGCTCGATGTAGACGACTTTGACGCCCTGTTCCTCCAGCGCCATCCAGGGATAGACATTGGAGGGATAGTCGTCGCGGTAGCAGAGGAGCTCGTCGCCGGCCTTCCAACGGATGCCGTTGGCGAAAAGGCTGAGGCCAAGCGAGGTGGGACCGAGCAGGGCGATTTCCGATTTGTCGGCGTTGATGAGCTGGGCGCAGGTCTGGCGGGTGCGCTCGATCTCCAGGAGGACCTCGCCGAATTCCTGATGGTTTTCGCAGCTGGCCTTGACGTGGGTGATCATGGCGTCGGCCGCGCAGCGCGGGAGGACGGTGACGCCGGCGTGGCCGAGAAAGATTTGTTTCGAGGCGACGGGGAATTGGGCGAGGCGGTCAGCCTCGCTGGAGAAGAGGCTCATCGGTTTTTTTGTCCTTCGTCGATCAGCTTCCAAAATTCCTTGGTCTCGCCGAGATGGGCGTCTTCCGAGTCGGCATCCATCGGGAGATTGGAGCGGAAGAGGAAGTCGCGAATGGTGTTCTTGTGGAGGACGCGGTGGACGAGCACGCCCTGGGGATGCTTTTCGAAATAGATGCGATATTCCTTGGCCCGGTAGCGGTAGAGGGTGTGGCCGCTGCGCTGGACCTTGCCGAAGCGCTCGGCGTCGAGGTGGTCGAGATCCTCGGGGAGCAGGTGGAACTCGGTAAGGAGATCGAGTTGCAGCTCTTTCGGGAGAGCCGCCATCTCAGCAGCGCTGAGGGTGTTGAAAATCATCTGAAACACAGAGTCACCATACCTGCCGGGGAGGGAGGGGGATCAAGACTGAATATTGCGGGGAGGAAGCGCTCATAAATCGGGGAGAGTGTCCACGGGGGGAGGATCGAACCTGAGGGAGTGTGGCGGCCTCTTTAGAGGTGAGAAGCGCTCGCTCTGGCTTTGGGCTGCATATTCGAAATGCCTTTGAGAATCTGACAGTCGCTGACGCGCGTATTGCTGCGGCATTTTTTTCGAAGCTCGCGGAGCTGTATCTTCAGGCGGCGCAACTCCTCGATGCGCCGATCCACGTGGGCGATATGGTCATCGAGGACGGTGTTGACCGAATCGCAATCGTCGGCGGATTGATCCATGAGGCGGAGGAGGGATTCGACCTCTTTTTGTGACATATCCAAAGCTCGGCAATTGCGGATGAAGAGGAGCCTTTGCAGGTGGCTGGAGCCGTAGACCCGGTAGTTGTTTTCGCCGCGTTCGGCTTGGGGCAAGAGGCGCTGCTTCTCGTAGTAGCGGATGGTCTCCACCGAACATTGGGCCGCCGTGGCCAGGTCACCTATCTTCATATTTTGATATCTCTCCTTGTTCCCTATTGACCCTGAAGCAGCTTCAGGGTGTCCAATGAACTTATAACCCTATGTCCGATTGTTGCAAACACGACCACGAGCATGACGGCCACGGCCATGAACCGATGCCGGTCCCTGCCGAAGCCCCAAAAGGGGCAAAGGAAGAGACGTTTCGCGTGAGCGGAATGGATTGCCCGGATGAAATCGCAGCCATCGAGCGCTCGCTGAAGCCGGTCGCCGGGGTGTTGGGAATTCGAGCCAACTTGATGGCGTCGTCCGTGACGATTTACCACGATGGATCGCCGAAAAGAGAGACGCTGACGGCGGCGATAAACCGGAGCGGCGTCAAAGTGGAGTCCTCAGATAGTCAGGCTACAGATGGAGGGTTTTCCCTCAGCTTATGGCTGGTGGCGACGGCGGGAGTTTGCACCGGGGTGGGCATGGTCCTGCAATGGCTGAAGCTGGACGTCGCTCATTTGGCGGACGCAGCCTTCCTCATCGCCATACTCGCGGGCGGATCGCTGGTCTTTCCGAAAGCGCTGCGATCGCTCAAGGCCTTCTCCCTCGACATGAATGTGTTGATGACCGTAGCGGTGGCGGGAGCAGTGGGAATCGGGCAGCACGCGGAAGGGGCGGCGGTGGTGTTCCTGTTTTCGCTCTCTGAGCTGCTGGAGTCGTGGAGTGTGGGAAGGGCACGGAGAGCGATCCAAGCGCTCATGCAACTGGCTCCGGCGATGGCTTTCGTGAAGAGGGAGGGCAAGGTTGTCGAAGTCGCGGCTGGGGAAGTAACGGTCGGAGAAACAATTCTCGTAAAATCGGGTCAAAAGGTGCCGCTGGATGGAACGGTGCTGAGCGGAGCCTCGGCGATTGATCAGGCTCCGATCACGGGTGAATCGATGCCGGTCGAGAAAAAGCCGGGTGACCCGGTGTATGCAGGGACGATCAACGGAGAAGGTTCCCTGGAGATTCAGACGACCAAGGCAGCGGGGGATAGCACGCTCTCGCGGATCATCAAGCTGGTTGGGGAGGCGCAGCAACAGAAGGCACCCGCACAGCGATTTGTGGATGTCTTTGCGAAATACTACACCCCGAGCGTGATGGCTTTTGCGGTGCTAGTCTGCCTCGTGCCACCTTTGCTCCTGGGAGCGGAGTGGATGGTTTGGATCTATCGTGCGCTGGTGCTGCTGGTGATTGCCTGTCCCTGCGCTCTGGTCATCTCCACACCGGTGAGCATTGTTTCGGGGCTGACCGCAATGGCCCGCCGGGGCGTGCTCATTAAAGGGGGTGTCTATTTGGAAGCACTGGGCGGCTTGCGGGCGCTGGCGGTGGATAAAACCGGGACCATCACGGAAGGCAAACCCCGCGTGATTGAGGTGTTGCCATTCGGCACAGCGCCGACGGAGAACATCCTGGCAATTGCGGCGGCGATCGACGCCCATTCCACTCATCCTCTGGCGCAAGCAGTCGTGCGACATGCCAACGAGGCGAAGGTAGCCTTTGAACCTGCGGTAAACTATCAATCGAAAAGCGGTCGCGGAGCTGAAGCCACGATCGGCGGCCACGCGTACTTCGTGGGGAATCATCGCTTTGCTCATGAACTGGGCGTCTGCTCCGAACGACTTGAAGCGATGCTCGAGGAAATCGAAGCGAGCGCGAAATCCGTAGTGGTGGTAGGACATCGTCCTCACGCTGATTGTCAGGGCGAGGTGCTGGGAGTCCTTTCGGTGGGTGACACGATTCGGCCAAATGCGGCCGAAGCCGTGAGGCTGCTACACGCGGCAGGTATCCGCAAGGTAGTGATGCTAAGCGGAGACAACAGCCGGACGGCGAATGCCATCGCACGGGAAGCCGGCATCGATGAAGCCCATGGAGATCTCCTGCCTGAGGATAAAATCGAGCAAGTGAAGAAGCTCGGGGCTGAATATGGAAGCGTGGGGATGATTGGCGACGGGGTGAACGATGCGCCCGCGCTGGCGGTGGCTGATGTGGGGTTTGCGATGGGCGCGGCTGGTACGGACACCGCTATTGAAACGGCAGATGTCGCCCTTATGCGAGACGATCTTTTGATGGTATCTGAAGCCGTTCAACTCGGACGGCGGACCCTGGGCATCATCCGGTTCAACATTGCATTTGCCCTCGTGATTAAGGCGATCTTCCTCATCCTCGCGCTGTCGGGACACACCAGTCTTTGGCTGGCGGTGCTGGCCGACACCGGAGCAACGCTGCTCGTTATCGCCAACGCCCTGAGGCTACTTCGTCCGCAAGTGGGTAACTTGCAGAAGGCTTAGGACTTTGGGGGAGAGGTCCAGAGGCCGGGGATGCGGGCGTAGCCGACGAAGCGGCTTTTGGAACCGGCGGCGGGCATTTTGAATTCGAAGACGCTGACGCCGTAGCATTTTTGGCCGCGATAGCTGCGGCCGTCGCTGGCGCCGACCATGAGCATGAGGCCGTCGGATTTGGCCCTGCCGAGGTAGATCATGGAGTGGGTGATGGGGATATCGCGCTTGATGCTGTAGGTGCCTTCCCAGAAGAGGAGATCGCCGGGCTTGAGTTCGTCGAATTCAAAGGAGTCCTGCTGAGAGCTCTCCACGGCGCGGAAAGTGCCGGCTTTGCGGGCCCAGATGTACTGTTCATCGGAGGAGCGCGGGACGTCCTTCATGCCCTGTTGTTGCAAGAGGTAATAGATGGTGCCGGAGCAATCCATGCCGGCGGCGGCGGGATCGGCGGAGCCGTAGAGGTAGCCGAGATTTCTCTGGGTGAGGGCGAGGGCGTCGGTGATCAGTTTCTGAACGGCGGGGGGATCATCGGAGAAGCCGGCGATTTCGGAGCTATCGATGGTGGCGACGGCGGGGCCTTGGAGGCCGGTGTTTTGCGGGGTGGGTTTCGACGGAGCGTCGTCGGACGAGGGGTCGGATTTCTTTGGGGAGGTTGAAGTTGAATTGGATTTCTTCGGAGCGTCGGTCGGTGACTCTGATTTGCTGGGGGTGTCGGTATCGGCGTCGGATTTCTTGGAAGCGCTGGTTGACGAATTGGACTTCTTCGGAGAATCCGTCTGCGAATCGGACTTGCTGGCGGCATCCTCGTCGGGGTCGGTTTTTTTTGGGGTTGGCGAAGCGTTCGATTTTTTATGGGTGCTGGTGGACGAGTGGTGTCTGGTTGGAGCGTTGGTGGATTGGGCGGGGGAGTTGGTGAGGAGGGCCAGCGAGAGCACCAGCACGAGGCGCCGAAAGGGCAAGCGAACAAAGATCATGTATTGATGATCGCTTTGCGGGGGGACAATGGATGGGTGGCCGGAAGCCGAAGGAGGAAGGTCAGGCTTTGTTGACGGCCTTGAGGAAGGGTTGGATGGATGCGACGAGCTTTTGGAACCCGTTGAAGTCGACCTGCTGCTGGCCGTCGCTCATGGCTTCCTTGGGGTTGGGGTGGACCTCGACGATGAGTCCGTCGGCGCCCATGGCGACGGCACCGCCGCAAAGAGCGATGACGAGATCGGCGCGACCGCAGCCCTGGCTGGGATCGACGATGACGGGAAGGTGGGATTCCTGCTTGGCGATGGCGACGGCGGCGAGATCGAGGGTATTGCGGGTATAGGTCTCGAAGGTGCGGATGCCGCGCTCGCAGAGGATGACGTTGGGGTTGCCGTGGGCGAGGATGTACTCGGCGGCGAGAAGCCATTCCTCGACGCGCTCGCTCATGCCGCGCTTGAGGAGGATGGGCTTGCCGGACTTGGCACACTCGATGAGGAGCTGGTAGTTTTGAGAATTGCGGGCTCCGATTTGCAGGACGTCGGCGACCTCGGCGACGTGGTCGACATCGCGTTCGCTGAGGACCTCGGTGATGATGCGGAGGCCGGTCTGCTGCTTGGCCTGGGCGAGAAAGCGGAGGCCGACTTTGCCGAGGCCCTGGAACTCGTAGGGAGAGGTGCGGGGCTTGTAGGCGCCGCCGCGGAGGAAGGAGGCTCCGGAGGCTTTGACGGCCTCGGCGGTGCTGATGATTTGCTCTTCGCTCTCGACCGAGCAGGGGCCAGCCATCATGCAGAAGCTGCCGCCGCCGATCTGGATGCCGTCGGCGTCGATGACGGTATCGGCGGGGTGGGATTCGCGGCTGGCGAGCTTGAAGCGCTTTTGGACGCGCAGGACGCTTTCCACCTGCGGCAGGGCGGAAAGGGACTCGAGATCGCGATGGGTGCGCTCGTCGCCGATGGCGGCGACAACGGTCTGGGTGGCTCCGTGGATGGGGGCGGGGGTGTAGCCGAGCTTCTCAACTTCGGAGATGACCTCGGCGATTTGTTCCTTTGACGAGTGGGCGCGAATGACTATGATCATGGATTCCTATTTTTGAGCGAGTTTTACAGGGACGCTATAACTCGCCCCCATTTTTCCAGTTTAGAAGTTGTTATGAAAGATAAAGTAAAAGACCCCCGCATCAAGAGCCTCGTATCGGACGTGGCTCACGGGAGAGAAGCCGAACTGATCGAGGAGATGATTGAGACCGCCCTTCGATTTGGCAAAGACAAAGCCGGTCTCGCCGATCTGAAATTGTATACCCGGGCGATGCGCGAACTGCGCTATGCGTCGAGCGTTTTCGGGAAATACCAGGGTATCCGCAAAGTGGCGGTCTTTGGGAGCGCGCGGACGAAGCCCGAGGCGGAGGAGTTCAAGCTGGCCCGTGAGTTTTCGCGCCGCATGGTCGAGCTCGACTGGATGGTGGTGACGGGTGGCGGCGAAGGAATCATGGGCGCGGCGCAGGAAGGCGCGGGACGCGAGAAGAGCTTTGGGCTCAACATCCGCTTGCCGTTTGAGCAGCGGGCGAACGAGACAATCCATGGGGATTCCAAGCTGATCAACTTTCGCTATTTCTTTACGCGGAAGCTGAACTTCGTGAAGGAGACGCATGCGTTTACGTGCTTTCCCGGGGGTTTTGGCACGCATGACGAAGGCTGCGAAGTGATCACGCTGATGCAGACGGGCAAGAGCCCGATCGTGCCGGTGGTGCTGATGGACAAACCGAATGGCCACTATTGGGAAACGTGGCGGCGGTTTGTGATCAACGATCTGCTGGAGCAGAAGCTGATTTCGCCGAGCGACCTGAATCTCTTCAAGGTGACGCATGACATGGAAGAGGCGATCCGCGAGGTGACGCAGTTTTACAAGAATTTCCACTCCTACCGCTGGGTGGCGGAGAAGATGGTGATTCGGGTGAACAAGCGCCTGACCGATGCGGCGGTGGGGGAACTCAACAAGCAGTTCGACAAGTTGTTGGCGGCGGACAGGATCACGCAGAGTCCGGCGCTGCCGGAGGAGGCGGACGATAAGCATTTGTCGCATCATCCGCGGATCGTGCTGATTCCGCATAAGCGGGATTTTGGGACGATTCGATTGTTGATTGACGAGATTAACAAGGCGGAGACGGAGTAGTCGTTCCTGAGCCGCTCCCTTTTTCAATGGGACTGGCGGGCTCAGGCAGTGGTTGCGTGGGAGAGGGGGAGGGGCTATAGTGCCCGCCCTTTCTCATGACCGCGAAATCTGTTTCCATCTATGACACAACCCTGCGTGACGGCACGCAGGGCACCGGCATCTCTTTTTCGGTGCTGGATAAGATTCGCGTGGCGGAGAAGCTGGATGCGTTTGGGGTGGATTACATCGAGGGCGGCTGGCCGGGATCGAATCCCAAGGATGCGGCCTTTTTTGAAGAAGCGGCGAAGCGCGAGTGGAAGCACGCGAAGATCGCGGCCTTTGGCATGACCCGGCGCGGGCGCATGAAAGTGGAGGAGGATTCCCAGGTGCAGATGCTGCTGGATGCGAAGACGCCGGTGATCACGATCGTGGGCAAAACCTGGCCGCTGCATGTGACGGAGGTCTTTAATGTCTCGCTGGAGGAGAACCTGGCAATGATCGCGGATACGGTGCGGCATCTTAAGAAGCACGGGCCGGAGGTATTTTATGATGCGGAGCATTTCTTTGACAGCTTCCGCGAGGACGAGGCGTATTCGCTGGCGACGATCAAGGCGGCGGCGGATGCGGGGGCGGACCTGATTGTGCTTTGCGATACGAATGGCGGTTCGTTGCCGGACTATGTGCATGACGTGACGGCGAAGGCGATGGCGCACATTGGCAAGCCGGTGGGCATCCATACGCACAACGACAGCGGGCTGGGTGTGGCCAACGCGCTGGCGGCGGTTAAGGCAGGCGCGTCGCAGGTGCAGGGGACAATCAATGGGTATGGGGAGCGAGTGGGGAATTGCAACCTCACCACGGTGATCCCAACGCTGCAGCTGAAACTGGGCCAGACGGTGGTACCGGATCTCTCGGTGATGCGCGAGGTTTCGGCCTTTGTCGATGAACTGGCGAATGTGCCGCATGATATCCGCGCGCCCTATGTGGGGACGGCGGCTTTTACGCATAAGGGTGGACTACATGTGCATGCGGTGCAGAAATTGGCACGGACGTATGAGCACGTGGATCCCACGCTGGTGGGGAATCGGCAGACGATCGTGGTGTCCGACATGTCGGGGCAGAGCAATGTGCTGATCAAGGCGAAGGACCTTGGATTTGAGCTGGAAAAGGGATCGCCAGAGGTGGCGGCCATTCTCGATCAGATCAAGGCGGCGGGAAATTCAGGGTATGAATTTGAGGCGGCGGAGGGTTCATTCGACCTGCTGCTGCGGAAGGCGCTGGGGAAGTATCAGCGGTTGTTTGAGCTGAAGGAATATCATTGCCACTATCGGCACTCGGGATTGGGCAGCGGGGATCTGTGTGAGGCTACGGTGAAGATTCTCGTCGGTGGGGTTTCGGAGTACACGGTGGACGAGGGGGATGGTCCGGTGAATGCGCTGGATGCGGCTCTGCGCAAGGCGCTGCGGCCTTTCTATAGCTGGATCGATGATGTGCGCCTGGCGGATTACAAGGTACGCATCGTGGACGGGGCGCGCGGTACGGCGGCGCGGACGCGGGTGTTGATTGTTTCAACCAACGGGCACGAGACCTGGGGGACGGTCGGAGTTTCGGATAATATTATCGAGGCGAGCTGGCAGGCGCTGGTGGATAGCTTTGAGTATTTTGCGGCCCGGCGGATCTCGTAAAGAGAATCAGGGAGACCGCTCGCTGGGCGGCACGTCAGCAGAGTGAGACTGTCGGACTTTGCAAGCAGAGGAAGAAGAGGTAAGAAGGAGGGATGGGAGCGAAGTATGTGAGGATCGACCGGGAGACAGAGATGATGCTGCCG
>FTBG01000110.1_pt1 | contig 26099 bp, 27 predicted proteins | sample 1639311 | NCBI WGS metagenome assembly FTBG01 (sample SAMEA3914864, study PRJEB12502) | metagenome | biome: forest; material: soil | place: USA | collected 2012-03-12 | depth 0.3 m | reverse complement strand
GCGAAGATCGCGGCCAAAGTTCACGCCCGCGACGCCCAGGGCACTCCGCGCATTCCGGTGGATTCTTTCACCACGGCCTGCGCCGAAGTTTGCCCGACGAGCTCGATCGTTTTCGGCGATATTAACAATCCCGAAAGCCAGGTCGCGAAGATCAAGCAAACGGAACGCCGCAACTACCGGTTACTTGAATATCTGAATCTCAGCACGCGGGTTTCCTATCTCGCGCGGGTTCGCAATCCCAATGACAAAATGCCGGATTACGGCCGGAATGGCTCGTTCATCCGGGATTGGCAAAAAGAAGAGGACGCTGCCACTCAATCTCCAACCGAAGCGTAACGCTAATGTCTGAATCACTTCCAACCGTTTCACTGGAAACACCGCGGGAGCTGCTCCGTCCGCCGCTGGTCACGAATGAGCGCAGCCTTTCCTGGATCACAGACAAGGTCTCCAGCATTTGCGAAGAAGCGACGCCCTTCTGGTGGAAGGTGCTGTTTCCGATCACGTCCGTGCTGGCCATGTTCGGGCTCTTGTGCATTGCCTACCAGATCTCGAATGGCGTCGGTGTCTGGGGAGAAAATCATCCGGCCGGCTGGGCCTGGGATATTACGAACTTCGTCTTCTGGATCGGTATCGGTCACGCCGGCACCCTCATCTCGGCAATCTTGTTCCTGGCGCGCCAGAAGTGGCGTACTTCGATCAATCGCGCCGCGGAAGCGATGACGCTTTTCGCGGTGGTCTGCGCTGCTATCTTCCCCGGCATCCACGTGGGCCGCGTGTGGATGGCGTGGTTCCTGGCGCCGGTGCCGGATTCCTACGGCATCTGGCCAAACTTCCGTTCACCGCTGCTCTGGGACGTCTTCGCAGTCTCGACTTACTTCACCGTTTCCGTGCTCTTCTGGTACACGGGCCTGGTGCCGGATCTCGCCTCGCTGCGAGATCGCGCCAAGAGCCGCGCCGCTCGTTACTTGTTCGGTATTTTCGCCCTCGGCTGGCGCGGTTCCAATCGCCACTGGCGTCACTATGAGCTCGCTTACTTGATTCTGGCGGGCATCTCCACGCCGCTGGTGCTCTCCGTGCACTCGGTCGTGTCGTTCGACTTCGCCACGTCGATCATGCCCGGCTGGCATACCACGATCTTCCCGCCCTACTTTGTCGCGGGCGCCATCTTCGGCGGCTTCGCCATGGTGCTCACGATCATGCTGCCGGCCACGATCATCTATCCGCAGCTCAAGGATCTCGTGACCCGCGAGCACGTGGATAAGATGGCCAAGATCATCCTGCTCACCGGTTCCATCGTTGGCTATGCCTATATCATGGAGCTGTTCATCGCCTACTACGGCACGAACAAGTACGAAGGCTTCACCTTCTTCCATCAGCGCTTCAACTGGGACGGCTCCGGTTGGTACCAGCCGTACTACTGGTGCATGTTTACCTGCAACGTCATCATCCCGCAGTTTTTCTGGTTCCGCGCGTGCCGTCGCAACTGGATCGTGGTTTTCATCATCAGCCAGTTCGTCAACGCGGGCATGTGGTTCGAGCGTTTCGTCATCATCTGTACTTCGCTCGTGCAGGATTTCCTCCCCTCTTCCTGGGGCCACTACTATCCCTCGTGGGTGGAAATCGGCACCTTCGCCGGCACCTTCGGAATCTTCCTTTCCCTCTTCCTCCTCTTCATGCGCTTCCTGCCCATGATCGCGATGAGCGAAGTGAAGATCGTTACTCCGCACGCCGATCCTCACGCTTACATCCCGGATTCAGGGGTTGGCGTCGGCGCACATCACCCGATCGAAGCGGAATCTCACACCCACAAGCTTTCCTGATTTCATGAGCACGGAATACCGCAAAGTTTATGCCCTCGGGGCCGAGTTTGCCAATGCCGCGGAACTGCTCCACGCCGCGGAAAAGATTCGCGACGCCGGCTTCACCAAATGGGATGTGCACACGCCCTTCCCCGTTCACGGAATGGACAAAGCGATGGGCCTCGGCAAATCCTGGCTGTCGCTTCCCGTCCTCATCGGCGGCTGCACGGGCCTGATCACCGCGGTCGCCCTGGAGTGCATTCCTTCGTTTGGAATCTATCCAGTGATCGTGCACGGCAAGCCTTACGACTGGCGCACGCTGCCCGCGTTCTTCCCGATCATGTTCGAGCTCACGGTGCTCTTCACCGCCTTCACCACGGTGACTTGCATTCTCCTCATGAACCAGTTGCCGAAGTGGTATCACCCGGTTTTCAACTGGGAACGGTTTAGTAAAGTAACCGATGACGGCTTCTTCATCGTGATCGAAGCGCGCGACCCGAAGTTCAGCGAAACCAAGACGCGTGAACTGCTCGAGGGCATCGGCGGCAAGCACGTCACTCTCATCCACGACTGATCGCACGCCCATGCTACGTTACTTTTTCCTCTCTTTTATCGTGATCGTGGTCGGCGTCGTCGCCCTCGCGGGTTTCCGCGGCGAAAAAATGACGCACCCGGAAATGCAAATCTTCCCCGACATGGTGGAACAGCCGCGGTTCGATCCGCAACATCGCTCGGATTTCTTTGCGGATGGCCGCGTGGGCCGCGAACCGGTGCCCGGCACCATCCCGATTGGCTATACGCTGGAGCATCGCTATTATCAGGCCGCCGCGAATAATCGGGTCGAAACCGCGCAGTTCACCAATCAGCCCGACTACCGCAACACCGGCAAAATCGGCGATGTCTATGGCGACGGCATTCCGCTCAATGCCAATGATGCCGCAGGCCGCACCCAGGAACTCACCCAACTCATCGAGCGCGGGCGCGAGCGCTTCAAAATCAATTGTGCGATCTGCCACGGGCCAGGCGCCGCCGGCGACGGCGTCGTGAAAAGCTTTGGTCTCGCCACCATCGCTTCGCTGCAGGATGAACGCATCCGCACCATGCCGGATGGCCAGATTTTCTCCACTATCACCAACGGGAAAAACACCATGGGAGCGTATGGTCCGCAGGTCGCGATCGAAGATCGCTGGGCGATTGTCGCCTATCTTCGCGCCTTGCAGAAGAGCCAAAACGCCAAGCTCGCCGAACTCCCTGAGGCAAAGCAGAAGGAACTTAACTCGAAGTAGTCAATGGCCCACGCACCTCATCACGCACCCGCGCCTGTCGCGGAAAAAATTGACCCGAAACATTTCGGCAGCCTTCCGACCATTGCTAAAGGTGCAGCGGTCGTTGGTATCTTCTTCAGCCTGGTCGGCCTGGTGATCGAATCCACCAGGGAGCAGTTCGCGTTCTCCTGGCTTTTCGCCTTCACCTACTTCTTCACTATTACCGTCGGCGCGTTCTTCTGGACCTGCCTTCATCACGCGACGGATTCGGAATGGTCGGTCGTCGTGCGCCGCGTCTGGGAAAACACGATCAGTCTTTTCCCCTGGCTGGCGCTCCTCTTCCTGCCGATCCTGATCTTCAGCCACAGCATTCTGTGGCCCTGGTGGGATGGACCGCGCGATCCGGGCTATTTCCACAAGAAAGGATACCTCTCGCACGGTTTCTTCATCGCCCGCTACTTCGGTTACTTTATCCTCTTCAGCTTCTGGGCGATGACGCTGCGCAATCGCTCCATCGCCCAGGATAGCGACGGCGCGGCCCGCCACTCGGTGATCATGCGCAAGTTCGGCGTGAGCGGCATTATCGTTCTCGGCATCTGCCTCACCTTCAGTGCGTTCGACTGGTTGATGGGCCTGTACTATCACTGGTTTTCCACCATGTGGGGTGTCTATATCTTCGCGGGTTCCGCCGGCGCCTCCATCTCCCTCACGGTGATCGTGGTTACTTTATTGCGGAGCAAAGGCTATCTCAAGCCGGTCACGCTGGAACACTATCACGTGATGGGCAAGTACATGCTGGCCTTCACCATCTTCTGGGCCTACATCGGCTTCTCCCAGTACATGCTCTACTGGTATGCGAACATCCCGGAAGAAACGATCTACTTCCGCGTCCGCAATACGGAAAGCTGGCGCATCCTTTCGACCATGCTGGTGGTGGGACGGTTCTTCATCCCCTTCCCCATCCTCCTCACGCAATGGGTGAAAAAGAAGCCGGTCTATCTTTGCTATGTGGCGGCGTGGATTCTCTGCATGCACTTCCTCGACCTTTACGTCGTGGTCCTGCCGCAGCTTCACTATAAAGGTTTCAGCCCAAGCTTCTTTGACTTGTTTGCCTTCCTCGGCGTGGGCGGCGTCGTCGTCTCTCTCTGGCTGCGCAAACTTCCCTCCGCCTTCCTCTTCCCCACGCGCGATCCGCGCCTCGCTGCATCTCTCAATCTTACCAACTAATCGCAATGGCAAGATCCAATCCAACCCAAACTCCGAGCGGGATCTTGACCTTCCTGGGCGGCCTGTTTTTCCTCGCGGTCTTTGCAGCCATCATCGTGCAGCGGATCCATTCCTATGGACCGATGCAGGATATCGAGCAAAAACGCGCCGAATCGCGAAGCAAGACACGCAACGACATCGACCGGAAGTACCAGGAATTGCTGAATAGCGATGGCTGGGTGGACAAGGCCAAGGGAATCGCTCATATCCAGATCGCGGACGCCATGAAACTGACCGCGACGGAGCTCGCCGGCAAAAAGGTCGGGCCTTCCACGGTCAAAGTCGAAGCGCCTCTGCCCGTCATCGCCCCGGCGCCTGGCGAGCAGCCGCTGCCCGCACTGCCCTCCTCTCCTTTTGGCGCAGACATGGTGAAGTTTGATGCCGAAGCCGCACCTGCCCAAGCACCTGCTGCCGCTCCCACCGCACCAGCTCCGGCGCCCGCAACCGCTCCCATCACTCCTTCGCCAGCCTCAGCTCCTGCTCCCGCAGCCGCTGCACCCGCAGCGATTCCCGCTCCTGCTGCAGTACCTCCGGCTGCACCCGCGCCCGCACCTGTCGAGACCAAGCCCGCCGAACCAAAACCAGCAGAACCCGCTACCTCTCCGGCACCAGACCCAGCTCCTGCTGCTCCCGCGCCCGCTTCACCGGCTCCAGCACCCGCTGCTCCGCAATCCGCACCCGCGCCAGATCAGCCGGCTCCGCAGCCTTCTCCGTCGCCAGCAGCCCAGTAATTCTCCAATTTCCCGCAATGACCGCCGTTACCGAAGAATCCTCAAAGACGACCGTGCCATTCTCGACGGAGACCCTCCCGGCTTCGACCCATGCCGTGAGCCGCGAGACTGCTGCCGTGGAGCGTTCCTTCATCGATGCTTCAACGTCAGGCCCCGTCCTCACGTTTTTCACCACCAGCATCGGCTGGCTGCTTCTCTCGACGCTGTTTAACCTGATCACTTCGATCCAGCTCCATTCGCCTGGATTCCTGTCGAGGGTTCCCTTTTTCCATACCGAGCTGCCTTTCCTCACCTACGGCCGGCTCTATCCTGCCGCACAGAATGCGTTCATCTACGGCTGGTGTTCACTCGCCGGCATGGGTGTGGCGATCTGGTTGATGGCTCGTCTTTGCCGGGTCTCGATCCGCGCGCCCGGCGTGCTCATCTTCGGGGCGTTTTTCTGGAACGTGGGTCTCGCCATCGGCATCATTCTCATCCTGTTGGGCTCGGGAAGGCCCATCGAAGGAATGGAACTCCCGCCCGCAAGTCATTGGTTGATGTTCACCGGCTTCACCATGATCGGCCTCTGGGGCGCAGTCATGTATCGCTTCCGTCGCGAAGCGGTCGCCTTCATCTCCGTGTGGTACCTCCTCGGCGCGATGTTCTGGTTTCCGTGGGTGCTCGCCACCGCAAACGTCGTGCTCGCCAGTTCCGACGTCCGCGGCGTGATGCGCCCCATCGTCGCGGCTTGGTTCGCCCACAACGTCAATGGCTGGTGGCTCACCGCCATCGGTTTGGCTGCGGCTTATTTCTTCATTCCAAAGACGATCAACCGCCCGATCCACTCGTACAGCCTGGCTTCACTCGGTTTCTGGACCTTTGCCTTCCTCAGCGGACTTACGGGAATGGTGCGCCTCAGCGGCGGCCCGATCCCGGTATGGCTGGTCACGCTTAGCATCACGGCGAGCATCATGATGATCGTGCCGATCAGCACGGTGACCGCGAATCTTGTGCTGACCATGAAAGGCCATTCCAACATGGTCTATCACTCGCCGACCATTCGGTTCACGTACTTCGGCTCCATCGCTTTCGCAGTTGCGGGCGTGCTGGGCATCCTCAGCTCATTGAGGTCGTTTGATGCCATCGTGCACTTCACGCAGTTCGCGAATGCGCACCAATCCGTGCTCCTCTACTCCTTCTTCTCGATGGTGATGTTCGGAGCCTTCTACTACATCACCCCCCGCCTCGTGGGTTGTGAGTGGCTCTCTTCTTCCATGATCTCCCTGCACTTCTGGGGCTCCGCTTACGGCGGCATCATGGTTGCGGCGATGCTTGTCTTTGCCGGTCTGGCGCAAGGCCTTTCCTATGCTGATCCACAGGCCACTTCCCCGCAAATCATCGGTATTGCCGATGTCTATTTCCCAGGCCGCACCATCGGCGTGTTGCTGATCAGCGTGGCTCACATCGTTTTCGCTCTGCACTTCCTGCTGATGCTTCTGCGCATCGGCCAGCCCGGTGGCGAACCAACCCTTTTTGCCCCGCTCGACGAGGACAAACACTAATCCATGAGCCGTTCATCCACTCTTTTTGCCGGTCTATTCGGATCGTTTGCCGTATCCTGCTTTGCTCTGGTGCTGATCCCGCAGTCGCAACTCGGATCACTCCAACCGCAGTTCACTGAGGAAGATGGCAAATATAGCGACATCTATCCCGTGGAAAACAAAAGCGTGAAAAGTGGCCGCGAGGTCTATGCGAGCGAAGGCTGCGTGTACTGCCATTCGCAGCAGGTGCGTGATCCGCAGAGCGGAACGGATATTGAGCGCAGTTGGGGAGCGCGGCGGACCGTAGCGCGTGATTACTTGTATGATGATCCCGTGTTCCTCGGCACTCAGCGCTTTGGACCGGATCTGGCCAACGTCGGCTCGCCGGATTGGCGCAACGAGCCCAAGGATGACACCACAAACCGCCCCGCGAAACGGGACGATGCCTGGCAATATCTCCATCTCTACTCTCCGCGAGCGATCGTTAAGGAGTCCAATCAGCCGCCTTATCGTTATCTCTTTGAAGTCCGCAAAATCAGCGGACAAGGCTCGGCGGATGCGCTGAAGCTCACCGGTGATGACGCCCTTTCCGACCCGACCCTGGAAGTCGTTCCGACGCCGGAAGCCAAAGCCCTCGTCACCTACCTGCGCTCTTTGAATCGCAGCACCCCGCTGAAAGAAGCCGCTGGCCCTGCCACGGCGGGCGCCGCACCCGCGGCTGCCGCAGCCCCTGCCAAGTAACCAGTGACCAATTTTCTATAAGAATGGATCCCAAACATTCCCACGGTCCCGACCGCATCGACTATCGTGAAACTTCGGAGGATCTCTCCGAAATTCACGCTGCGATCCTTCGCGAGAACCCCGAGCCCTCCGCAGCGGTCACACCAATCCCGCTTTGGCTCATCACTATCTGCGGCTTCGCCGTCGCCTGGGCGGGCGCTTATCTCGGCATGTTCAATGGCGGCTTCCGCGGCGACGTTTTCAACGAGCGCCTCAGTTCACCCGATCTGCTTTTCCCGCAAAAGGCCAAGAGCACCGGCCCGGGTGCTGGTGGTCCGGTCGTCGAAGCGACCCTCGCCGAGCAAGGCAAGGCAGTCTTTTCGAACTGTGTCCCCTGTCACCAAGCCTCGGGCGTCGGCGTGCCCGGCACTTATCCTCCGCTGGCCAAATCCGAATTCGTCGCCGCCGGCAGCGAAAAGCGGATGATCGCCATCATCCTCAAAGGCGTGGCCGGTCCGTTCAAGGTGAATGGAACGCAATTCAACAACGCCATGGTTCCGTGGGAAGGACCGCTGACCGACAAGAAGATCGCCGCGGTGGCCAGCTACGTTCGCGCCAACTTTGGCAACAGCGCTCCTGAGATCACGCCGAACCAGGTCGCCGCCGTGCGCAAGGAATTCGCGGACCGGAAGACCCAGTGGTCGGAAGCGGACCTCCTGCAGATCCCGCTCAATGCACCGCTGCCGCCGCCGGAAGGTGGCTCCGGAGCCGCACCTGCCGCGGCCGCAGGCGGAGCGCCAGCAGCAGCTGGCTCTCCAGCTCCCGCTACAGCCGCTTCTCCCGCCGCTGGCGCGGCACCGGCCGCAGCCGCAGGCACAACCGACCCCGTGGTTCTCATTAGCGCGGGCAAAACCGTCTATATGACGATTTGCATCGCCTGCCATCAGCCGACCGGCATGGGCATCCCGCCTGTGTTCCCACCGCTCACCAAATCCGAGTACGTCAATGGCCCGGCAGACCGTTTCGCGGCGATGATCCTCAAAGGTAATCTCCCGCCGATGACCGTGGCTGGCACAACCTACGCCTCCAGCCCGATGCCGGGCCAGGAAGCGGTGCTGAATGACGAAAAGATCGCTGCGGTCATGACCTATGTGCGCTCCAACTTTGGCAACACGCCGGCTCCAGTGACTCCCGATGTCGTTGCCGCCGTCCGCGCGAAATTAAAGGATCGCACGACCAGTTGGACTGAAGCCGAGCTCAAAGCATGGCCCGCCGCGGCCAAGTAACACTCACCGATTCATTCAAATCCTTCCTCGAAACTTTTCTTAACTCTCCACCATCCCCGTCTCGTCAGTTCATGTTCAAAACCTCGCTCTCACTTTTCGCTCTTTGCCTCGGCTTAGTCTTCACGGCGCGTGCCGATGACGCCCCTGCCGCTGCTGCCGATCAAATTGCCGCAGGCAAAACCGTCTATATGACGATCTGCATCGCCTGCCATCAACCGACCGGCATGGGCATTCCGCCAGTGTTTCCGCCACTCACCAAGTCCGAATACGTGAACGGTTCGACCGAGCGCTTCGCTTCCATGATTCTCAAAGGCAACCTGCCTCCGATGACCGTCGCCGGCACCACTTACGCCGCCAGCCCGATGCCCGGCCAGGAAGCCGTGTTGAGCGATGACAAAATCGCCGCCGTTATGACCTATGTCCGCGCCAACTTCGGCAACACTTCCGGCGCAGTGAGCGCCGACGTTGTCGCCGCAGCCCGCAAGAAATTCACGGATCGCAAGACAAGCTGGACCGAAGCCGAGCTCAAAGCCTGGCCGGCAGACGCAAAGTAAACATTCCGTACGACGACGAATGCTCTCATGTTTTCAAACCGAGTCCAAAACAGCGCCATTCGTCCCTTTCGCTGGGTAATCGCCCATTGATCCCACCGTTCATCACGCTACTCTTTCCCTGAACTTTTCTACCGAAATCCACTATGGCATCTACCGCTGAAGCACACGGTCACGGCCACGACGTTCACCACGATCACGGACATGATGATCATCATCATGAGCTGGGCTGGTGGCGCAAATACGTCTTCTCGACCGATCACAAGATCATCGGCATCCAGTACGGACTGACAGGTCTCGTCTTCCTGTTCTTCGGCTTTTTGCTGATGCTCATCATGCGTTGGCAGCTTGCTTATCCGGGACATCCCGTACCGGTGGTGGGACCGATTTTGCAGAATCTTCTCACGGGTTTTGGCTCATCGCCGTTTGCCAATGACGCCGATGGGCATCCGGGCATGCTGACGCCGGACGGCTATAACGCTTTCGGCGCGATGCACGGCACCATCATGGTGTTCTTCGGCATCGTGCCCATCGCCTTTGCGGCGTTCGGAAACTTCGTCGTACCGCTGCAAATCGGTGCGCCGGATATGACCTTCCCGCGCATCAACATGGCGAGCTACTGGTGCTTCTTCATCAGTTGCATCTTCATGACGGTGTCGTTCTTTGTTCCGGGCGGCGCAGCGAAGTCGGGCTGGACTTCCTATCCTCCGCTCGCGGGGATCGCCGACCTCGGCATGGGCCACTCGATCTGGATGAATGGCCAGACGCTTTGGCTGCTCGGCATGGTTTTCAATATCACCGCCTCGCTGCTCGGCTCGGTGAACTTCACGGCGACCATCATTCAACTGCGTGCACCGGGCATGACCTGGATGCGCATGCCGTTCTTTGTCTGGGCGCAGTTCATCACGGCGTTTCTCCTCCTCCTCGCCTTTCCTCCGCTGGAAGCCGCGGGCCTCATGCAATTCATGGATCGCGTGGCGGGCACCGGTTTCTTCATGCCGACCGGCCTGGTGCTGAATCAACAAGTAATCCAGAGCTGGGCGGGCGGCGGCAGCCCGATTCTCTGGCAACACCTTTTCTGGTTCCTCGCCCATCCTGAGGTTTACGTGCTCATTCTGCCCGGCATCGGCATGGTCGCGGAAATCATCGCGAACAATACGCGCAAGCCCCTCTACGGTTACAAGGCCATGGTGGGCGGGCTTCTCGTACTGGCTTTCCTCTCCTTCATCGTGTGGGCCCACCACATGTACATGACGGGCATGGGAGCGAAGGTTGCGGCCTTCTTCCAGACAACCACGATCATCATTTCCATCCCGTCGGTCATCCTGCTCACGGCGCTGTTACTTTCGCTCTGGGGAGCGTCGATTCGGTTTACCGTCCCGATGCTTTTTGCCACCGCATTCTTGCCCATGTTTGGCATCGGGGGACTCACCGGCATCCCGCTGGCTTTCACTGAGATCGACCTCTACCTGCACGATACGTACTACATCATTGCCCACTTCCACTATGTGGTCGCGCCGGGCACAATCTTCGCGATTTTTGCCGGTATCTATTACTGGTATCCCAAAGCGGCCGGACGGCAATTGAACCAGTTCTGGGGCCACGTGCACTTCTGGGGCTCGCTCATTTTCATCAACGGCGTGTTTATGCCGATGTTCTACCAAGGCATGCACGGCGTGCATCGCCGCTGGTATGACGGCGGCCAGACCTACGAGCAACTCGCCGGTCCGGTGCTCCACTTGAACGCCTTCATGACCAAGTCGGCCATGCTCCTGGCGCTCGTGCAGGTTATCTTCATCATTAACTTCTTCTACTCGATGTTCTTCGGCAAGAAGGTCGGACGCAATCCGTGGGATGCGACCACCGTGGAATGGGATACGCCTTCGCCTCCCGGGCACGGCAACTTCGACAAGCCAATCGCCGTTTATCGCGGCCCGTACGAATATAGCGTTCCTGGCGCTCCGACGGACTTTACTCCTCAGACGCAGCCGACCGCGGCCACTCAAGCTGCTCCGGTTGGTGGACCCGAACTCGCTCCCGCTCACTAAGTTTTATCCATGCAGATTCCTTACGAAGTATCAGCGCGGCCTGACACAGGCCTGTACAACGCTAAACTAGGCATTTGGCTCTTCCTGGCATCGGAGGTGATGCTCTTTGGCGGCCTCTTTTCCGCCTACGTCTTTCTGCGCCTCTCCTCCGATCCGGGGTACTGGCCGCATGGCTTGCTCAACGTGCCAGTCGGCACGATGAACACGGCCATCCTCATCGCCTCCTCCGTGACGGTGGTCCTGGCGTGGGCGTCGCTGAAGATGCGCCGCTGGACGGCTTACTGGTGGTATATGCTGATCACGATCATTTGCGGCGTGACCTTCCTTACCGTGAAGCTCGCTTATGAATGGCCGCAGAAGTTCGAGCACTTCGGTGTTTATATTAAGAAAGACTCGGCCTCGAAGTATGAGGAATACCTCGGTAACGAGCGCCTTGCGAAGCTTGATCGGGAACCGCGGCTTGAAATTACCGGACACCTCCATAAGGCCGTGATTTTGATCGGTGGGGAAGAACACATTATCGAAGGTAAAGAAGACACCGAAATTTCGGCGGGTGAACTCAATGATGGAATTGAAGAGGCCATCAAAGATCTTCGGAAGGCTCGTTTAGCAAAGCAACTCGACGACAAAAAAGCTGAGGTTAAGCACGACCTCTCCCACTCGGAGCGCGGTGAGGTGGAGGAACAAGTAAATGCTTGGGCGCCTGAAGTAAAAACGAAGGAGATTACTCTTGCCCTGGACCAGGTTAATGCGCACCCGAACGACGAATCCAACGATCGTCCGACCTTCTGGCCAAAACATCCCACCGAAGAAAAGGCCACCATCAAAGGGGAAGACATCTCTTCCATGAGTGCTTTCGCTCCGCGTCATAGCTCCTACTTTTCCACTTACTTCCTGATCACCGGTCTGCACGGTCTGCACGTTCTCGGCGGCGTGATCGTCTTTGTTTACTTCCTGCTCTTTGGCAAGCAGCTCTACCTCCGCAATCCGGAGCACATGGCCAATCGCGTGGAAGTGGCCGGCCTCTTCTGGCACTTCGTCGATCTGGTTTGGATCTTCGTCTTCCCGATCTTTTACCTGCTGTAAATCTCATGGCTGATTCCCATTCTCACGAAGCCCACGCGGTCGTTCCGCCGAATAGTCACGGTGCGTCTCACGACGCCGAGCACGTCGCCAAGCATGTGAAAGGTTACTTGCTGGTCGGCTTCGCCTTGATCGTTTGCACCGGTATCACCGTCGGGCTTTCCTACGTGAACTTCGGCTCGGCGAAATGGAACATCATCGTCGCCATGATCCTGGCCACGTTTAAAGCCGGCTTGGTCGCCGCGATCTTCATGCACCTGAAGGGCGAGCGCATCACCATCTGGCGTTTCCTCATCTTTACCGCGATCTTTGTGACCGGGCTGTTCATGCTCACGTTCCTGCACGTCTCCGACCCGATCACGGGTACGAACTGGGCCGTACACCCCTAAATGTCCCTTAAAACGTTCCATATTGTCTTCATCGTCCTGGCGATACTGCTCTCCGCAGGTTGCGCGCTGTGGGCTTTTGCCAATCACACGGCGACCGGCTTTGGCGTGTGCAGCATCGTTGTCGGCGTCGCCTTGGTGATTTATGGAGTTTGGTTCCTGAAAAAATCGCGGCACATCATCACATGAAACGCTCCACGATTTCCCGAGTCCTTCTGGTGATTGCGGCGATGGTTGCTGCGCATCCTTTGTCGGCAAAGGCCTGCGCGGTGTGCATGAGCGGCGCGGATAGCCACAACGGCGAAGCGCTCAATGGCGCCATCTTCCTGATGCTCGGTTTTCTCGGTGCGATCTTCAGCGGCATCGGCGCCGTTGCGTATAGCATCTTCCGCCGCAGCCGGACGCCGCTTCCGCCGCACTCCCAGTTCACCGATAACGATCCGATTTCCTAAGCTATGCAACTTCCGTTAGCGATCCTCAACGAATGGTGGAACATCCTCCCCAACGCGTCTGAACACGGCTACCTCGTCGATCACATGCTCGAGGCGTGCCACTGGTTCATGCTCGCGCTTTTCGTCGGGTGGACGACCTATTTCTTCACCGTCATTTTCAAGTTCCACCGCTCGCGGCATCCGAAAGCCAACTATCACGGCGTGAAAAGCAAGGCGGCGGCGCACATTGAGTTTAGCGTCGTGCTCATCGAAGCGGTGCTGCTCTTGGGTTTCGCGGTTCCTTTGTGGGCCAAGCGCGTCACCACGTTCCCGCAAGGTCCGAACGTGCTTCGCATGCGGGCCATCGGCGAGCAATTTGCCTGGAACTTCCACTATGCGGGAGCGGATGGCGTCTTTGGCCGCGTCGATCCCAAATTTGTCAGCTCCAGCAATCCGATGGGCATCGATCCGGCCGATCCGGCCGGCAAGGATGATTTCGTAACCAAGAACGAAATGCATCTCGTGAACCAGGTGCCGACGGTCATCGAAATCACCTCCAAGGACGTGATCCACAGTCTTTCGCTGCAGCACATGCGGATGGACCAGGACGCCATTCCCGGTTCGCGCATCCCGATGTGGTTCAAGCCGATCATTCCCGGATCTTACGAGATCGTCTGCGCCCAGCTCTGCGGCGCCGGCCATTACTCGATGAAGGCGATGATGACGGTGGAAGACAAGGCTGCGTATGACGCTTGGGCCAAGGATTACGTCACCGCCCAGCATCCCGCGACCGCCGCGGCCACCCCCGAAGCTCCAGTTCCAGCCGGAAAGTAAGTAAGTACCGAAGCAGCGGCCCACCTCCCGCTGCTCCCTGACGAGACACTTGAGCGCTTCCCAACAGCCTGAGATCGATTGGCTTCCGCGCTACGCGAAGCTGGTGGTGGGTTTGACGTTCGTGCTGATCTTTCTCGGCGGATTGGTCACAAGCTGGCAGGCGGGAATGGCAGTGCCGGATTGGCCGCTGAGTTTTGGGTCGATCAATCCCGACGGCTGGTGGGCCAATTTTCCCGTACGGCTGGAGCATGGCCATCGCATGTTTGCCGAGAACGTCGCGACTCTGGTGGCGATCCTTTGCTGCTGGGTTTGGGGGAAATGGCGTCCACTCTTGATCGCATTTGTCACCGCGATCGTGTCTGGTGTCCTGGCTGGTTTCCTGGCACACGCTGGCGGCGTGTCCCATTTGGTCGTGATGCATCTCACTATCTGGCCTTGCGTCGGAGCTTACTTGTTCTTTTTACTGCGCGGCGAACACGACACGACGCGTCCCGCAGCCGCTCGCAAACTAGCACTGGCCGCTTTTATCGTCGTCTGCATTCAGGCGATCCTTGGCGGACTGCGAGTTACCATTGAGACCGGAGGCAGTCCGGAGGTCGCCATGGTGTTTCGCATTTTCCACGGCTGCGTCGCGCAAGCCGAGCTTTGCTTGCTCGTCGCCCTTGCGACAGTGCTTTCGCCGGCGTGGAAAACATTTCCTGGGACTGATGGGAGCTATGGGACGGATATAGCGTATAAAGTAACGCGCGGTCTGCGCCGCCTTTCCTGGGCGCTGGTGATCGCGGTTTATCTACAGCTCATCTTTGGAGCGACCATGCGCCATCTCGGCGCGGGGCTCGCGATTCCGACCTTTCCGCAGGCTGCGCCTTCCGGCTCCTTGATGCCTGCCGTGCACAATGCGTACGTGGATCTCAATTTCACCCACACCCGTTTTGGCGCGCTGATCATCACCGTGCTCGCCCTCCTGGTGGCCATTTCGGTGATTCGCAGCGTCCCTGGCGAAGCCCGGATTGCGTGGGCATTGCTTGCGCTGATCGCCGTTCAGGTTACCCTAGGGGTCCTCGTGATCTGGTACACCAAGCCCCGTACCCTGACGACTTTCCACGTCGTCAACGGAGCCCTCGTGCTCGCAACGAGCCTGCTTTTAGCGCTCCGCCTGGGCCGCGGCGCCACTGCCACTGAATCTCCCGCGCGCGTGCATGGTCTCGTCGCGCAAGCCACTGTATGAGCCGAGCCACTTCCGATATCACTCTTTCCATGGAATTGCCCCGCGACGAGGCGGAACAAAGCCTCATGGGCGATCTCATGGCGCTGACCAAGGCCCGGCTGAGCATGCTGGTGGTCATTACCACCTTCGTCGGTTTCTGCATGGGCTCGGAAGGGCGCATCGACTGGCTGCGGCTGGTCAACGCCGTCTTCGGCACCGCTCTGGCCGCGGGGGCTGCCGCGGTGCTCAATCAAGTGGCCGAAGCGCATGTGGACCGGCTCATGGAACGGACGCGCTCCCGTCCCCTGCCCTCCGGCAGAATGCGCCGGCGCACTGCGCTGCTTCTCGGCCTGGGGATGGCCTTCGTGGGCGTGGCTTACCTCGCTCTGACCGTCAACAGGATCAGCGCGATCCTGGCTGCGGCGACGGTCGTCATCTATCTCCTCTTTTACACGCCGATGAAGCGCAGGACTTCCTTCTGCATCACCATCGGCGCAATCGCCGGCGCGATTCCACCGCTGATCGGCTGGACGGCAGCGCACCCCGCGATGACCATCAATGCCTGGGCGCTTTTCGGCATCCTTTTTGCGTGGCAGATGCCGCATTTCCTCGCCATCGCCTGGATGTACCGGGACGAATACGCGCAAGCCGGCTTCGTCATGCTCAAGCGGGACGATCCCAGCGGCTCTTCCACGGCGGGACAAAGCCTCATTTTTACCCTGCTCCTCGGCCTCATTTCCGTGGTGCCCTTTGCCGCGGGACTGAATGATTCGATGTACCTCGGCGGTGCGATGTTGCTTGATGCCGCGCTCTTCTTCTTCGCCGTGCAATTCCTCATCCAGCGGGAGCGGACCAGTGCGCGCAGCCTTTTCTTTGCGTCCATCCTTTATCTGCCTTTGCTGCTGGGCCTGATGGTTTGCACCAAGCTGTGAATGCGGTGAACGCACGGCATTGCTTCGATGAAGGACGGTGCTGTAGGCCCAGGTCTGAGACCTGGGTGGCGCAAAATGCCGATTACAGACAGGCTATATCCCCTCTGCGAAGACCGGCCGCTCCTCACCTCGCGGGTCACGGACCCGCGCTACAGCAGCGCTGCGTGAGAAAGAATCAAGGGTAAAGCCGAGGCATTACGGTATGATCACAAAACCGCGAAGAGGGTATTTTTTTCCAATGCCCACCACCCTCCTTCACCTATGCGCATAGTGGCGGTCATCCTCGGGGTGCTGGTGCTGGTCGTCGGATATCTGAGTTACTTGAAAACTCACGAAGCGCCTCTCGTCCGCATGCAACCGCCGCCGGGCGAGGAACAAGTAACTTCCGGTGAGCTGGGTAGACTCTGGGCCATCCCGGATTTCACCCTTACCGATCACACAGGCAAGGCCGTGACGCTCAACGATCTCAAAGGCAAAATCTGGGTGGCGGATTTTGTCTATACCACCTGCCCTGGTCCCTGCCCCATGCTCTCGAGCCGCATGGCGGAAATCCAAAAGGAGGTCGCCTTTGCACCGGACGTGCGCCTGGTTTCCATTTCCACCGATCCCGAGAGTGATACTCCCGCGGTGATGGACGATTACGCGAAACGCTTTCACGCCACGGATCGCTGGCTTTTCCTCACGGGTGACAAAACGCAAATCTACACGCTGGCCAACCAGGGATTTAAGCTGAGCGTCACCGAAGACCGGAATTCGAAGGAACCGATCACGCACAGCACCAAGCTCGCGCTGGTGGATCGTCAGGGCATCGTGCGCGGTTTTTACGACGGGCTGGATGCTAAAACGCAAGAGCGGCTCGTCGGAGATATCCGCAAATTGCTCGGAGAAAGACTATGACGCTCCACGATCTGCCGGTGGTCAATGCCAGCCTGAACGGACTGAGCGCCGTATTCATCATGGCGGGCCTGATCTCTATCAAAGCGGATCGTAAAACAGCGCACATCGCATCGATGTCCGCGGCGCTGGTTACTTCCACGATCTTTCTGGCGTGCTATCTGACTTATCATTTCAAGGTTCGCCTCGTCACCCACTTCACCTATCCGGGCTGGCCGACGATGGTTTACTTTCCCCTCCTCTACTCGCACATTCTTCTCGCCTTTGTCACCTTGCCGCTCGTGTGCGTCACCGTCATCCCCGCCCTGCGTGCCCGGTACGACCGGCATCGCCGGATGGCGCGCTGGACCTGGCCGATCTGGCTTTACGTCTCCGTCACCGGCGTGCTCGTTTACCTGATGCTTTACGTTTGGTTTCCGCCCGTCAAATAAGCTAAGCAGACACTCCCATGTTCTTCCTCACACCACCGCACGTCAAACAGGGGCGCCAATTTTTAAAGGATGCCCGTAAGCTGCTGGCCTACAAACGTGACCTCGTCGATCAGGAAACGGTCATGGCGGTCGAGCGGGAGATCGGCCATCTGGAAGTGGCGCTCAAGATGGAAGACGAAGCGGGAATCGACGCCCAGATGCATCGCGTGGATGAGGTCTGCGGGAAATTAACCAAGCCGCTGCCCGATGCCGTCTGGCGGGAAAATGTCGAAGTCTTTCTCGTCGCCATCGTGATCGCGCTGGCCGTCCGCACGTTTTTCCTCCAGCCCTTCACCATTCCCACCGGTTCGATGCAGCCGACGTTGAACGGCATCATCGGACATAAAACAACGACACCGTCTCCCAATGTGATCGTGCAAGTGCTGCACATGGCGTTGCTTGGCCGCACGTATGTCGATGTCATCGCTAAAAGTAACGAATCCATCGTCAGCAAGGAAGAGGTCACTCGATTCCGATTCTTTACCTATACGAAGTTGGAAAGCTCCGCGAATAACGTGTACTACGTGCACGCGCCCCTGGTCACTGTAGAGCGCGAATTGCTCGCTCCGCTGGGAACGCAATATCGCCCAGGTGACCCGATTCTTCGCGGTTATGTGGATACCGGCGATCACGTTTTCGCGGACAAAGTTTCGTATAACTTTCGCGCGCCGAAACGCGGGGAGGTCTTCATTTTCTCCACTGCGGGAATCGAGGGCATCTCTGCCGCCACTTCACAATATTACATCAAACGCCTTGCCGGCCTGCCGGGGGATACCCTGCGCATTGCCGCGCCCAAGCTTTTTGTCAACGGAGCGGAGCCAAGCAATGCCGCCTTTCAGCGGGTGATGGCGGGAACTCTCACGCATCCGGTGGATGGCTATCACGGCTACTCCAATCCCGGGGGTTTCCCATTCCATTTCCTTTTAACTCCGGACGATACTTTTAGCCTGGAGCCGCAGAACTACTTTGCCCTGGGTGACAACTCCTACAATAGCTCCGATAGCCGCGCCTGGGGCACGGTGCCTGAAAAGAATATCATGGGACGCGGCCTGTTTGTGTATTGGCCCTTCACGTCCCACTGGGGCTGGATTCACTAGGGTGGTTCGAGGGTTATACCCGCACGGATCATCAGTAACTGGACTTCATCCGGCCATGCGCGTCGTTTCATTTTGAACACCGAAGCGTACATAGTTCCTCCAAATGAACGACCTTCCTGGATTGAATACCCGCATTCTTTTTGCCGATTGGTAAATCAAGAACTGATCCATATTACGCCTTGGCAATATCATGAACTGTAAACGGGCGCAATTGAAGCAATCGCTGTGAAGGTGGTATTGCCCCAACGGGGCAACGTAACAAAGCCCAAGGTTGGCGCGCCCAAGCGCGTCTACCTTGGGACTAACAAGTAATGAATTCCAACCCCAACGGGGGTTGCGATTTGCGCATTCAATCCCACACATAGGCTTCATCCCATTCAAGCCTGTGTTTGCGAAGCAACACGCGAAATTCGTCCCGAAAAGAAAGGCGCCGATGCTTTTGTTCTTGAGTGGCAATATAACGAGGGGTGGCTTCAATTCTGGAGGTGCTCACCGAAAAAACTCCATATCCAGCCTGCCAAGCGAACCGCGGATCCGTGGAAGGTTGTTGTTTGACCCATGCGTTGGAAACACGCTTTAGCTCTTTCACCCAATCGGCTTGGGTAATGGAGCAACCAAAACGTGCCAGCAAATGAACATGATCCTCCACTCCGCCGATTGCCAGCGTTGGACAATCCAACCGATTGGAAATTTCGGCAAGGTAGGAGTGAAGCGCTTCACGCAATGCTGGAGTACGCAGGGAACGCTTGACGATCCTTGGTAGCAAAGACCAGGTGCAAGGAAACGGCGGAAAGGGATTGAGGCATTTGGGGGAGAAATCCGAAGTCAACCGCAACCACCTTCGGGGTTGAATCATTTTCTCCTAAAATCCCAGGGTAGCCGCATGATTACATGCAGCAACCCTGGGCTTCGTTGCGAATCCCCTTTGGGGAAATAGCAATCATAGCGGCCTGCGATATCATTTGGCTGACTAGCTCAGCAGAATTTCGCGGGAAACTCCTGGAACGGATTGTACCGGTCTAACCATCCAACTGGTGCGATATCCGCGCAAAAACACCCCGCACCCGGCGCACCACTTTCACCATCCCGGGCTCTATTCTTTGGTTCCAATCGGAACCATCGTCAATCACTGCAAAAGAATTAACCTACCTCAGGAACCTGCGCCCTTTGCGCAGGCCCCAACAGACTCGCTTTCGGTTTACTTGGCTGCGCGCTTTGCGCCGCGCTTGCCCGAAACGGATTTCTTGACGGCCGAGGACTTCTTGGATCGCTCGGCGCGGAGGCGCTGCATGTAGCCGCGCTTCAGTTTGCGGCAAGGCAGGCAAAGCTTGAAGGGGCCTTTATTGGCCTTGAAGCAGGACGGGCACAGCCCGGTGGCAATCGCTGCCCGTTGAGCAGCCAACTGCTGGCTGACGCCTTTACTGGCTTTGCCGGCTTTGGATTTCTTCGTGGCCGCCGATTTTTGGGCGCTTTTGCTGGGTTTTTTGGTCTTAGCCATGGAGTTTTAGGGGGATGGGTGTGGTTTTTTAGGTATTTGGCGAGGAACTTGAGCCCGGCTCAAGTAAATGTCAAGCAACTTAAAGTAACCCCTAATGAACCCCGGATGTCAGGTCAAATTTGTAGCCAAATTCACGCACCGTCTTCAGGAAAATGGGATGTTGCGGATCAGGCTCTATCTTTTGCCGTAAACCAGTTACAAAACGGTCCACACTCCGTGGGGTGACTAGCTGATCATACCCCCAGACTGCGTTTAATATGCTTTCCCGGGTGAGCGCCGAACCCGCCTTTTGCAAGAGGTAGTGAAGCAGCTCAAATTCCTTGGGCGATAGCTTAACTTCTTCGCCCGCCCGCGTGAACCGCCGCGCGCTCACATCCAGGTGGCAGTCACCAAAGCTAAAATTCTGCAAAGCCGCCCGGCGCCTCCGGCGCAGAAAGGCCTCGCTCCGGGCCAGCAGTTCCTTGATGCCAAATGGCTTGGTTACATAGTCATCGGCGCCCAGATTGAGGCCAAGCACGACATCGGCCTCCTGGTCTTTCGCCGTGAGCATAATGATAGGCATATCGAGCTGCTCCTGGCGCAGCGAACGGCAGAGCTCGTAGCCATTCATTTTAGGAAGCATGAGATCGAGAATGATCAGGTCGGGCCGCACCCGCAGCGCCTCATCAAAGCCAACAGTACCGTCCAAAGCCGTGACTACCCTGTAGCCCGCCATTTCAAAGTTATCCTTCAAACCACGGCTCATGGCCCGGTCGTCTTCAATGATCAGGACGGTTTCCATTTAGCGTTGAAGTAACTCGCTCATCTCAAATCGCAACTCCGAAGTACCTCCTTCACTGCGCGATGGGCAGGTGCACGGAAAATGTGCTCCCCCGCCCCTCCTCGCTTTGCACGCTCACGGAGCCGCCGTGAATACGTACGATGGATTGAACGATGCTCAGGCCGAGCCCGCAACCTTCATGTTTCCGCGAGAGCTTTTGGTCGGCCCGATAGTATCTGCGGAAAATCTTCTTTTGCTCCCCACGAGGGATTCCGATTCCGTGATCGACCACGTTGATCTGCAAATCGCTCGCGGTGGCCGAAGCCGCGAGCGTGATTTGCTTCGAATCGCCAGCGTATTTCACCGCGTTATCCAGGAGATTGAGCAGGACGGTATTCATGGCCTCTTTGTCCGCCAGAACGCGCGGGAGTTCTTTTGCCACATTCACTTCGAGGCTAACGCCGACCACGCTGGTCCGGCATCGGATGGCTTCCGCCGCGTCATGGATGAATTCCGCCGGGTCCAGAAGTTCCCTGTTTAGTTTATAATGTCCGCGCTCCAGGCGGGCAAAGGTGAGAAAATTGTCGGTAATCGCGATGAGCCGTTCGTTTTCATGAGAAATCAGGCCCAGATACTCGCGCACCTGGCTGGCCGGCAAATCCGCGCGAGCCAGAAGGGTATCAAGTAACACACGCACGGAAGCAAGCGGCGTTTTCAGCTCGTGGGAAAGAGTCGCCAGTGTGGAACTCTTGATTTCCTGCAAACGCATTTGCCGATTGAGCGCATAGCCGGCGAGGCCGGCGATGCCCAGGTTGGCCACCAGGACCAGGCTTCCCGCGAGGGAATAACTGCGGATTTGACCGAGCGCTGAATCGGGCCTCTCCGCCGGCGCGATCCCTAGCATTTGGATGCGCGTTTGCTCATAGGCCGGACTGAGGGCGACCTCCGCCAAAAGCTTGCCTTCGCCCGAACCCGCTCCGACGACGAGCTTTCTATTCCGATCGAGCACGCGAAAGGAGACATCCTTGTCGAATTCATGCTGAAAGAAATCGAGCACGCGTCTGGGCATCTCCGCCGATCCCACCGTTGCCGGCAGGCCGTGTTCCTCCAGCGATTGCGCCGCGACTCGGAGGGCTCTCCCGTATAATTCCCGCGACTGCTCCTGGGCGGTGGATTGCTCCGTCTCGACGGAAACAATCATGAGCCGCAGGAGCAGGACGGTGGGAATGAGCGGGGAGAGGATGAGCAATAGCATCAGCGCCCCGGCTTGCCTGGAGGTGAGTTCGGTGAGAGCCATCGGCTAATCTCTCACGGATATAGTGAAATCAGCGCGAATAGCCACCGTTTCTCACTTCCACCGCTCATTTCCGGGCCGGCTCGAGCAGTTTCGCATCGGAGCCCATGTAGTCGGAAACGGCCAGCCCATCCTTGGTGGGATCATCAAAGCGCGGCAGGAAACGGCGCGTGCCGGTGCCTTGAAGGGTGACTATCTTTACACTGCCATCGACCGACGCCGCGATCGCCGTCATCCCTTTCCAAGTCCCTCCGTAATCACCCTCCACCGTAGTATAATGGCCGGAGCCGTCGGTGCTATCCACCACCACAGGCCAGTTGGAATTGGAGGTGGTGCTCAAGCCGGTGATATAGGCAAAATGATTCTCACCCGGACGAAGAATTTCCTGCGCCGGATCCGTCTTGTTATCCGCCTTTGGACCCGCTTTGGAGCGGGAGACCGCAAAGATCTGCTCATTGTCGGTATAATTGGGCACGAGGCTGCGAAAGGCATCATTCGACGTCACAATTTTTTCGCCATAGCTGTTCGTGTCTGAAGGAAAGCTGCCACCGTTGTCATTGGCAAACATCTTGAGCGCCATGGCGATCTGTCTGGCATTGCTCAGCGCATTGGCTTGCAGTCCTCTTAAAATGGCACCGTTAATTACTGGCACGGCCGTGGCCGCGAGGATGGCGATGATGGAAATGACGACGAGGAGTTCGATGAGGGTAAACCCGAGGGGATTTCTTTTCATATTCTGCTTTTGGATTTGAGGTTTGGTGTGAGACGGCGTTGTGCCGTCCTGTGCCTCTCAATGAAGCAGAAGGTTGTTACCGATTTGTTACCATCGGATTCTCAGTTGATGATTTGTAGGGAACGCAAAAGCCAGTTTTCGGGAGCTAGAGGCTTCCCTTGTTTCATAGCAACTCACACTGACCCTATCAGTGCCAAACGACAAAGCCCGAGCGGCTCATCATGCATCCGACCGCAAATTCAAGGTTGCACCGTCCGGATCAATTCTCCTCTCAATCACGGCTTCCAACGATAGAGGAGCACCTTCGCTTTATAGTCTTCTTCGACGAAGACTAGATACTCCCCGTCCTGGCGGCGGAGGGCGGTGATGCCGGTGAGGACGTCAATCCAGCCGGTGTTCTTGTTGCCGCCCACGGTTTCACCGGGATCGAAAACTCCAAGCTCCGCGCCGTCGCTCAGGCGGTTGACCCCGATGCGGCCACGTTCCTTCCAGCCGCCGGTGAAGACGTAATCGCCCGCTGCCGCCACGCAGGCGGCCTCCTCGCCGGCCGGCGGAAGGAATGAGACCGTCTTCCGGTTTCCTGCGAGATAGTGTGGACAGATAAAGACGCGGCGGATGTGCCGCATATCGCTGCCTTCATCGGCGACGATCAGCGTATCCGTATCGTCGAGATAAACGACGCGCGCAATTTTCTTCACGCCCTCCGGCGGATCGAGCACGGTTACTTTATCGGCCTGGTAAATGGGATTGCCCTTTGGGTCCAGGCCTTGGAAATCATATCGAAAAAATCCGTAAGCCATCCAGATGTTGCCTTTCTGGTCCACCCAGAACGGTCCGGGTTTCACCCGGTCGGTATTCGGCGCGAACTCTCCGGTTTGATAGTCGCCGTCGCCATTCGTATCGCGCCAGATCGACGCTCCCGGCGGTTTATTGGGCGGCCATTTTTGCTCGCTGCGATAGAGATTATTACCCCACTGGAGAATCAGGCCGGAGGGAATCGCGACTTCACCGTCGTACCGAAAAATATTGATGAAATTGCTCGCGAACATACCGCCGACGAAGAGAAAACGGCGCCCCTCGAGATAGACAACCTGAGGCGAAGTGAGCCCGTGCTCGCCGCTTTGTTTGACGAAGGTGAGGCCGCGCGGGTCATTGGGATATTCGTGTCTGGCAAGCGAATAGCCGATGAGCTTTGACTCCCGGCCCGGCGGTTGCGCGTAGTCCATCTCGTAATGTTCCTGGATTCCCCAGACATCGCGCCCGTCGGTGCTCGGATCGGCGCACACGTTATCGACAAAAAAATCACCGCGCACCTCCCAGCCTAGCTTTCCCTCCGGCGAAAACTCCCGCAGCGCTGTGCCCATTTCGCTCATGGCCACATAGATATTTCCCGCCGCATCCATCCCCGTGCCGCGAATGCCCCAGAATTTGATCGGCGTGACCTCGCCGGGCTTGCCGCTGGTGATTCCTCCGTAATCGCCAAATGCGCGCGTAAGCTTCGGGTGTTTCGGATCACTGATCTCGTAAAAGAGGATCTGCTGGCGCGGGCTGGTCTGAGAATCGGCCACCATCAATTGCCCGTCATTCGCCAGGGCCAGCGCCATCGGTTCGAACAAATCGGGAAACGTCACGGGCTCGCCGTCACAAGTAACTCCCTTCGGTTTGAAATCGTATTCGTGATATTTCGGCTCGACATAATCGAAGGCGATCTTCCAGGTGTGCCCGGCTTTATCCACGGCCTCCAGGCTGTTGGCCTTCACGTCCTCATTTCCGATCACGTCGCCGCCCTTGTAAACGCCGAATTTCTTCCCTCCCTCGTCCCAATGGCTCCACGTATTCACGGTGCCGTCGGGCTGGACTTTGGTGTGAATGAAAAAATTCTGTACCCATTTGCCGTTCCCGCCGGAAAAGGAATTGCCGAGCCACGAGACGGAATAGTTCAGCGGTTCTGCCGCCGCAAGCCGGACGGTCCACAGGGCTGCGCAAACGAGGAGGGTGTGCTTCATAGAGAGGGCTCAGCGATCGTTGGATTCCGCGGTAATGAAGGGGCGCCTTCTCGCGGGTTTCCAGATATCGATGCGCTTTCGCACTCTTTGGCAAATGAAAACCCAGCCTCCCTGTCCCGCAGAACAGGTGGAGAGCATGGCAAGGGAGCAATTCGCCTACTCCAAATGAACAATCCCGCGCTGGATGGCAATGGTCGCCGCGTGCGTGCGATCCTTGGCGCGCAGTTTCTGCAGCAGATGAGTGACATGCAGCTTGACCGCGGATTCCGTGATATCAAGTAACGATCCGATTTCCTTGTTGCTGCTGCCCTTGACGATTTCGCAGAGGACGGATTTCTCCCGGGCCGTGAGTTCATCCCGGCGCAGGCGGGCTGCAAGGATCGCGGAGACTTCCGGCGGAAAATGCTGGCCCCCGCCATTCAAAGTACGGATGGCGTGGACGATCTCCGCGCGGCGTACATTTTTCAAAAGATAGGCTTCCGCACCAGCCTGGACGGCTCGATAGACATCCTCTTCTCCACTAAAGGCGGAGAGAATCATGATCCGCGCCTTGGGATCGAATGCGCGAATGGCGGCGGTGACTTCCACGCCCGTCATATCCGGCAAACGCCAGTCGAGAATCGCAACTGCCGGGCGCTGCTCGCGATACATCGTGATCGCTTCCGTGCCGGAATCCGCCTCGGCGACGATCTCGAAATCCGCCTCGAGCCGCAGCGAAGCCGCCAGCCCCATACGCACGACGAAATGATCATCGGCCAGCATCAGACGAATGGCAGGCGCAGCATTCATGCGGCGCGGCTTTGCCAGCTATCCGCAGCGACGGCAGGGGCCGGATACGGGATGAGTACGGTCACCGTTGCGCCCGCTCCCGGTTTGCTATCGAGAGCAAACCGGGCGTTGAGCTTTTTGGTGCGCTCCAGCATGCCGCGCAGACCGAAATGGCCCACAGGCAAACGATCAAAAGCCGGGGGAAGAAAGCCGCACCCGTCATCTGCGATCACGACCCTGAGATCGCGCTCTCCAAAAGAAAGTGCGACGCGGATCAGTCGGGCGCCGCCGTGCTTGAGGGCATTGGTGGCCGCCTCCTGGGCGATGCGCAAGACATGGCTTTCCACGCGCCCGCCGAGACGTCGCAGCACTCCGGAAAATTCCACAGTCAAATGCACACCTCGCTGCTCGGCCATCGGTTGCAAGGCTTCCTGAAGCGCCGCAGGCAATCCTTCCCGTGCCAAGGTCGGCGAGCGCAAATCCCAGATAGCCAGGCGCGTCTGATCCATGCTATGGGCGG
>FTBG01000291.1_pt1 | contig 26224 bp, 22 predicted proteins | sample 1639311 | NCBI WGS metagenome assembly FTBG01 (sample SAMEA3914864, study PRJEB12502) | metagenome | biome: forest; material: soil | place: USA | collected 2012-03-12 | depth 0.3 m | reverse complement strand
GCTTGCCAATCAGCCGCTTGTGATTTCGACTCGTGTTTCCTATTTCCATGAATTCCGACGCAAAAGTTATCCTCGTCACTGGCGCCTCCTCGGGCATAGGCCGCGCGACGGCGCAGTTGGCGGCGCAAGCGGGACACATTGTCTATGGTACAAGCCGGAAATTGGAAATGGCGACGCTACCGGGAAACGTCAAGCCGCTGCAACTCGACATTCGCGACAATGATTCTGTAATCCGTGCCATCGACACCGTTCATTCTGAAGTCGGGCGCATTGATGTATTAGTTAACAACGCGGGGATCACCCTATTCGGCGCGGTGGAAGAGATCACTATCGATGAAGCTAAGGCGCTTTTTGAAACCAACCTTTTCGGCTTGATGCGCACGACTCACGCGGTGCTTCCACGCATGCGTGAACGCGGCAGCGGGCATATTATTAATGTTGGCTCCATCGCTGGGTTCCTGCCCACACCTTTTGAAACAATGTATGGTGCATCCAAATACGCTATCGAAGGTTATTCAGAATCATTAAGCTACGAAGTGGGTCCGTTTGGGATTTTCGTTTCCATCATTCAGCCGGGCTTCGTTCGCACGAGCATGGACAAGAATTATACCGAAGCGCGGGAACGCCTCGCAGCCTATACGGACATTCGCGCGCAAGCCATGGAAACCGCCAATACTGCCACGCGCAAGGGCGCCGACCCCGAAAAGGTCGCGCGCGTCATTCTTCGTGCGGCGAATTCCAAACGCCCCAAGCTGCGCTATCTCGTCGGATGGGATGCCCTCGGGACCCGGCTGGCGCGTTCGCTTGTACCGCCGCCGCTCTTCGCCATCGGCGTGCGCGCGGAATTGAAGAAGCGCAAGTAACGCAAAAGGGAAATCGGAATGTCGATGGGATGGGGGAAGTGAGGCCCAATGGATATTCCATTTTCCTTTTTTAGGCTCACAAGATCACAACAACGCTTAGAGTCCCGCTTGCTCTTTCCCTCTTAACTTTGCGGCCTTTGCGATCTTTGCGCCTTTGCGTAAAAACACCCGCTCTGCTCGCTCGAACCATATTTGGAACGCAAAGGCGCAAAGATCGCAAAGAAGATTCAGCTCTTACGCGACCTCCTGCCTCACCCATTCCCCTACTTTAGGTTTCTTCTTACTCCGTGCCGTTCGCGCCGTTCGTCCCATAGAGCTTGGCCTTCACGGCCGTCTCAATATCGCCATACAGCGTCGCATCATTACGCAGCAGCTCTTTGGCGGCATCGCGGCCCTGGGCGAGCTGCGAGCCTTTGTAGCTGAGCCAGGAGCCACGCTTCTCGATGATTCCCTGCTCCAGCGCCAGATCAAGTAACGAGCCCGTCAGCGAGATTCCCTCGTTATACATGATGTCGAACTCCGCTTCCTGGAACGGCGGTGCCACTTTGTTTTTCACCAGCTTGATCTTCGTGCGATTGCCCGTCACCACGCCATCGGTCTGCTTGATCGCGCCAATGCGCCGGATATCCACACGTACGCTGGCGTAAAACTTCAGGGCTTTTCCGCCCGGCGTCGTTTCCGGGTTGCCAAACATCACGCCGATCTTCTCGCGGATTTGGTTCGTGAAAATGCAGACGGTGCGCGCCTTGGAAATGAGCGAAGTCAGTTTGCGCAAAGCAGCGCTCATGAGGCGCGCCTGTGCCCCCACCGTGGTATCGCCGATCTCGCCTTCCAACTCGGCTTTGGTCACGAGAGCCGCCACGGAGTCCAGGACAATTACATCCAGCGCATTCGAGCGCACGAGCGTCTCGCAAATGCGCAGCGCTTCTTCGCCGGAACTCGGCTGCGAGACGAGGAGGTCTTCAACATTCACTCCCAATTTTTTGGCATAAGCCGGATCGAGCGCGTGCTCCACGTCGATGAAAGCGGCCAGTCCGCCCGCCTTTTGCGCTTGGGCGATCGCCGTGAGCGTGAGCGTCGTTTTGCCAGAACTTTCTGGCCCAAAAACCTCGATGATGCGGCCCCGTGGAAAACCTCCCACCCCGAGCGCCCGGTCGATGAGAATATTCCCGGTGGGAATCACCTCGATATCCAGTTTTTTTGCGTCGCCGAGACGCATGATGGCGCCTTCGCCGAAATCCTTGGCGATCTGCTGAATCGCGAGGTCGAGATTCTTATTTCGCGCAGCCAGAACTTTGCTGTCCTCGTTCGTTGCTTCGGTTTTTTGGGCCATAATCGGATGGGGTCGAAACTTGTCTTTTCAGGGAAGGGATTTTCAGCAGCAAGACCAGCCAAAACTCGGTATCGGGACTGCTTTCGCTGGATCGTTTTTTTATAAATGGCTGTCCCATTTGCAAAACTCAAGGAAAATGTTCATATGTACACATATTTTACATAAATACATCGTACTCCCTGGCAAAATGAACCGTTCTCCTCACCGGCATCGCCTGGACGCTGCTCATCCAGCAATTTTCTCGTATTCGCCGCGGTTTATTTCCTCTATATTGCGAACAACCCGAGACGTTTTTGCCAATTTCACTGCCTCCTGACGAGCAGGAAACGGCAACACGATATTCGGTTAACCTTTCTACATTTTCATGGACTTGAATTCGCCCGAGGAAGGCGCCAGTGCGCCCCTTTCTCCTGAGGAAAAGCACGCGGTGCAAGACGATCTATTCGCCGCATCGCCCGTCGCGGAACCACCAAAAGCACCGACGGAAGACGACACCGAAGAAGCCTCCGCTGAGGCCGAATCCCCTGAAACCCCGGCCGAAGCTCCCGTCGAAGGCGAAGCGGCTTCGGCAGACGACCCGCTCGTAGCTCTGGCCGATCAAGCCACAAAAGGCCGCTTGTCTTCGGCGGACGAAGATCGCGCGGCCACCCTTCTGAAGAATGCCCTCCTCGAGGGTCGCAAAGGCGTGGAGCACGTGGTTCCCCATCTGCCGAAGCTTCCGTGGATCGTCGCCGTCAATGGCGTGAGCGCAGCATGGCCGGAGATGAAGACGCTTTATCGTGCACGGCTCATCGGGGGCCTGGCCAAAATTGAAACCGAATCCGCACGGCGCGTGCGGCTGAGCCTGGCGCGCGGTCTTTACAAGCTGGATATTCCCGCGTCTATCAAGCTGGCCATCGGCGTTGCCAAAGAAATCCGTGACAAGGAAACAGGCGCCGTCACTTCGAAGAATGCGCAGATTTTTGCCAACGTTCTCATTGGACGGGCCAAGCCCTGGATCGGCCAGGTGTCGCTCGCGGAGGTGAAACCCGGCGATGCCGACTTGCTCGTGCATTGCGCAGTGATGGCCGTTTTCGGCTTGCCGCATGCCCCGAATACGCAACTCGGCATTCTCAAGTGGGTAGCCGAAAGTGGCCGTCTCGCGAAGCTGCATCCCGCGGCTCTGGAAAGCGCCCTCAAGATCATTGGCCGCTGGAACGGAAAATGGCAGGGAGCGCTACGGAGAGAAGTGGCAGAGCTTCCGGAAGAATTCACGAATGTACTAAACGCAACCGCTGCCGGGAAGACCGAGAAGCGCATGCCGGAACACCCGGCCAAAGAAGCGAACGAGGAAAGTGCCACGGCCGAGCCAAGGGCATCGAAAAGTGCGGATGCAGAAGCGAGCACAGGCGATGATGACGAAGATGACGAACACGATCGCGAAGAAGACGAGGACGAGGATTCCGAAACGCGCGAGACGCCCACACCTGCCCCGCCCAAGCAGCGCCCGGTCTATGAATCCAAGACCATGCCTTCCCCGCAGCAGCAGCATCAGCAACCGCAGCAACGGCGCGGACAGGCACCCGCCAATTTCAATCTCTCCGATACGCTGCGACAGATCGAAGCGCACGTGGCGGGTCTTCGCTCGGAGTTGCAAACCACCCAGACCAAACTGCGTCAGCAGCAGCGGGATGACGATCGGAAGTCGCGACGCGGCGGACAGGATCGTGGCAGCCAGATCACCGTTCCCGGCGAACCCAGCCCGCAGGAGCTCGCCCGGCTCAATCAACAACTGGAAAACCGCATCGCCGAACAGCAGCAACGCATCGAGGAACTGACTACCGATAGCGAAGATCGCGCGGCGAGCATGAGTCTGCCCGAGGCCTCCAGCCCGGACGCCCAGCTTCGTGCGTTGCTGAGCCTCAAGTTGAAGGAAGATTTCGAAGACTTTGCCGCGCTGGAAACGGAGTCACCGGATATCGTCGTGCAGCAGCATTATCGAACAGTGCTGCGCCATGTATTCGAAGTGCTCCGCGGTGAAGGAATACGGCTGGTCGCCTCCGCGCCCGAGGCGGATTCTCAAGGATAAAACTGATTCGGCCACTGGCTGGCGTCAGACTCAACCGGAGCGGGAAATGCCGCCTTTGCACCAGCCCCATCGGGACCGCTTCGCGCGGCTGTGGAAAAACTGAAACTGCTGCAGCCTCCACGTTATTTGTGATGCTATTCCGCCGGCGCGGAAAACGCCGCTGCCGCTTTGCGGAGCCGATCCATGATGGCGATGCCCAGGCCGGTTTCGGGCACGGGTTCCGCGATGATCAAGTCGAGATCGGCTTCGTCGAGCCGGCGCATTTTAGCAAAAAGCGTCGCCGCCGCTTCGCGCAGATCGCCCGTGGTGGAAAGCACTTCCTGGGCGGCGAATTCCTGCGCCGATCGCCTTTCCTGAAACGAAAGCGACCCGACGCGGCGCACTTGCTCGCCGTAGAAATGAACGTGCGCGCCGCGCGGCAGCAGACGCAGGGGAGTGCGCGGCGCGTAGTGGCTTTGCATCTGGCCCGGTGCTTCGATGGGGGCGTCTTCTTCTTCCAGCGGTGTGCCATCCGGCGAGATTCCCATCCGCACATAAAACGCCTGCACATCCACTTTGGTCGGGATGTGCCTTTCGGCATGGCAAACGGCGATCCATGCCTCGGCGAGTTCGTCCGGTGTGATCGGTCCGGCGCGGAGCAACCGCAGGCTGCCATCCTCGACGGCGACAATAGTCGATTCGATGCCGTGCTGCGTCGGGCCGCCATCCACGATCAGCGGAATCCGTCCGTCCAGTTCGGAGTGGACATGGGTGGCGGTCGTCGGGCTGATCCTGCCGAAGCGATTGGCACTCGGCGCAGCGAGCGGTTTGTCAAAGCGGCGCAGGATCGCGCTGAAAATGGGATGCGCACTCATGCGCACGGCGACCGTGTCGAGGCCGGAGGTCACAATGTCCGGCACGATCTCGCGTCGCGGAAGGACCAAGGTTAACGGTCCCGGCCAAAAGCGGGAGGTCAATTCACGCACCAGCCGCATGTCTTCCTTCGCGATATCGGTCATTTGCTGAAGCCAGACGCGATTGGGCAAATGACAGATCAGCGGATCAAAAGAAGGCCGCTCTTTGGCCTCAAAGATTTTTGCGGCCGCTTCCGGACGCAACGCATCCGCCGCCAGGCCATAAACGGTTTCCGTGGGCAGCGCCACGGCTTCACCGGCCTCAAGTAACCTGCACGCTTCCGCTTCGGCACGGGCAAGGGCTCCGGGAAGATTCGCGGCGAGAAGTGTCGTTTTCAAATTTGCGAGCGTTGACTGGTTTTATCGATTTAAGAGACGCGAGCGCGCGTCGCGCACTTTCTGCGCGGCTTCGGCGGTGTCTTTTCCAAAGCCAACGAGATGGCCCATCTTGCGGCCCGGACGTGCGCCGGCTTTCCCGTAGAGATGGAGTTTGATATCCGGCAGGGAAAGTGCGGCATTCCAATTCGGTTCACCGCCGGTCCACAAGTCACCAAGCAGATTGGCCATGGCCGCGGGCCGCAGTAATTCGGGCGAGCCGAGCGGCAGCCCGCACACGACGCGGAGTTGTTGCTCAAACTGGCTGGTCACGCAGGCGTCGAACGAGAAGTGCCCGGAATTGTGGGGACGTGGCGCCAGTTCGTTAATCACAATGCCGCCATCCGTCAGCAGAAACATTTCCACGGCGAGCAGGCCGATCAGCTCGAGCTTTTCCGCAATCTTTTGCGCGAGATCCTGGGCGCGTCTCGCCACCTCCGGAGCAATCTCTGCCGGAACAAAGGTCACGTCGAGAATGTGATGCGCGTGAGCATTTTCACAAACGGGATAACAAACCATCGCACCGTCGATTCCACGGGCGACGATCACGGAGATTTCCTTGGAAAAGGGAACCCACGCTTCAAGCACCGCTTGATGGCCGGAAAATGGCGACCAGGCTTGGGAAAGATCGGTTTCCGCGGTGAGCTTTTGCTGGCCCTTGCCATCGTAGCCAAATGCGGCCGTTTTCAGCACCGAAGGAAGGCCGATGGCGGCCACCGCCTCGCGGAGCTCCGCTTCGCTCGTTACTTGAGCGAATTTCGGCAACGGCAATCCCGCTCCCGCAAGAAATTGTTTCTCGCGCAGCCGATGCTGGCAAACGTGCAAAACCTGGCCCGCGGGTCGCACGATACAGTGTTCCGCCGCCCATTCCACGGTTCGCGTAGGGATGTTTTCGAACTCAAACGTGAGCACATCCACGCCGCGCGCGAACTCTCGCACCGCATCTTCATCATCATAAGATGCCGCGACTTCCAGATCGGCGAGCTGACCGGTGGGTGTGTCTTCATCGGGGCTAAAGGTGTGGACGCGATAGCCCATGCGCCGCGCGGCGATGGCAAACATGCGGCCCAGTTGCCCGCCACCCATTACACCAACCGTTGCGCCGGGAAGAAAAACGGATCGGCTGCTCATTCCAGCTTCGCCTCCAAAACATCCGCTGTCTGCTTTGCGCGGAAGGCTTCGAGTTGCTTTCGCAAATCCGCATCTTCCAAAGCGAGGATGCTGACCGCGAGCAGACCAGCATTCTTCGCTCCGGCGGTGCCGATGGCCAGGGTCGCGACCGGCACGCCCGCGGGCATTTGCACGATGGAAAGCAGCGAATCCACTCCGCGCAGCACCTTGCTTTCCACCGGTACGCCGAGCACCGGCAGGCAAGTGTGCGCCGCGATCATCCCTGGCAAATGCGCCGCGCCTCCCGCACCGGCAATGATCACCCGCAGCCCGCGCCCTGCCGCTTCGCGGGCAAATTGCGCCATCAACTCCGGCGTGCGATGCGCGGAAACGACGCGGCGCTCATTGGCAATGCCAAATTGATCGAGCACTTCGCTGGCGTGGCGCATCGTGTCCCAATCGGACTTGCTGCCCATCACGACGGCGACTCGAGGCGAGGGTGAATTCATAGTGAAGTGAATTCAAACATGGGCGCGGGTGAGGGGAAAGCCCGAAACCAGAATGACGAGTGACGAAGGAAGCCAGAAGCCCGAAATCCAAAGCTGGTGTGATGAATGTGCAGCGTGCGTGTTTCGGGCTTTGGACTTGGGATTTATTTCGTCATTCGTCATTCTGGTTTCGGGCTTCTATCCTCACTTTACTCTTTGAACTTCGCGCCACGCGGCGCAGAAAAGAGTGATGCAGAGTGCCGAGCAGTCGTTGCGAGAGAACATCATTTTAGTCGGATTCATGGGGAGCGGGAAATCGTCCATCGGAAAGCGTGTGGCGGCCGACCTCGGGTTTCAGTTTCTCGACACCGACAAAATCATCGTGGATCGCGCCGGTATGAGCATTTCTCACATCTTTGCACAGCGAGGCGAACCGGCTTTTCGTGAGATGGAAACGAGCGCGCTGGTCTCGATCGGCCACCTGAATCGGTGCGTGATCGCCACGGGCGGCGGCATTGTCATTCGAGAAGAAAACCGGGCGCTTTTGCGGCAGCTCGGCTTTGTCGTTTGTCTCACGGCCAGCGAGGAAGTGCTTTACGAACGCGTGGCGCGCAATGAGAAGCGGCCGTTGCTGCAAACGGAAGATCCGCGGAAAACCCTGAGCGAGCTGATGCAGACACGGCTGCCATTTTACGAAGAGACCGCCCATTTCACACTCGATACCACGCACCTCAATCACGCTGCGGCCACGGAGGAAATCGTGAAAGAGGCGCGCCGGGCCTTTTCGTGGCATCGTGGGACGTGAAGGACCCACTGCTCGCGCTTGCGAAACAGCTCGGCTTTGACGTCTGTCGAGTCGCGCGCTGTGGGCCGCCGCCGCATGCCGCGGAGTTCCAGGAGTGGTTGCAGGCAGGTCACGCCGGAGACATGGCGTGGATGGAGCGCAATGCCGAGCGCCGGACGAATCCGGAGCTGGTTTTGCCGGGCGTAAAGTCGGTGGTGGTGCTGGGAATGAATTACTGGCAGGGACGGGAGGGCGAAAAGTTAAACAAGGAACGCTCGTCCGCAGCGGGCCGCATCGCACGGTACGCCTGGGGTGATGACTACCACGACATCATCGAGCAGAAGCTGCGCGAGATCGACGCGTTGCTTGTGAGCTTCGGCGGCGCGCAGAAATGTTATGTCGATACCGGGCCAGTGCTAGAGCGCGATTTCGCAGCGCTTTCCGGGGCAGGATGGCATGGCAAAAGCACGATGCTGATTTCACCAAAGCTAGGTACTTGGTTTTTTCTCGCGGAGATTCTCACCACGCTGGAATTGCCAGAAGACGCGACCATGCCGGATCGCTGCGGACGTTGCACGCGCTGCATCGATGCGTGTCCCACGGGCGCGATCGTGGCGCCGCACCAGGTGGATGCGCGGCGCTGCATTTCCTATCTGACGATAGAATTGAAGGGGAGCATCCCGGAGGAACTGCGCCCGATGATCGGTGATCGCATTTACGGCTGCGATGAATGCCTCGACGCCTGCCCGTGGAATCGCTTCGCGCAAGAGTCACAAGTAACTTCATTTGCCGCTCGTGAGTTTGTGCACGGCTGGAGCCTGCGCAATTTTCTTTCTTTGGATGACGACGGTTTTCGGAAGCTTTTTCGCAAATCACCGATCAAGCGCATCAAGCGGCGCGGCTTTCTGCGCAATGTCTGCGTTGCGTTAGGAAATATCGGAACTAGTGAAGATCTGCCCGCGCTCGAAAAAGTGGCGCAAGACCCGGAACCATTAATTGCCGAGCACGCGCAATGGGCGATCGGGCAAATTCGAGCGCGGAACGGATAAAAACGGGCCAATTTTCTTTTTTGCTGAAGCGGCGACAGGGTGTGTTAATATGAACACATGCCTTCTGCGGAAAATAGCTCAAAAGCCGCTGCGAAACTCAGCGGGCGTGGAGCGGCGGAAAATCCCGCGAATCGCTTCGAAAAGCTGACGACCGAGCTGGAGCCGGAGGCGCTGATCGATGAGGACGGGGAGCGGGTTCTGCCGCGGACAATTTTTCTGCGGGACGATTCGCAATCGATCCTCACTTACAACACGTCGCCCGACATCCCCTATCACGTTGGGCTCAATCCTTACCGGGGTTGTGAACATGGCTGTGCTTATTGCTATGCGCGTCCGAGCCATGAGTACGCGGGCTTTTCCGCCGGGCTCGATTTCGAATCGCGCATCCTCGTCAAGGAACGCGCGCCGGAACTGCTGCGGGCTGAGCTCTCCCGCAAATCGTGGAAACCGACGAGCATCGGCATGAGTGGGGTGACGGATTGCTATCAGCCGGTGGAGCGCCGGCTGGAAATCACGCGCCGCTGCCTGGGAGTGCTTGCGGAGTTTCGCAATCCCGTGCGGATGATCACAAAAAATCATCTTATCACGCGTGATATCGATTACCTGTCCGAACTGGCGCGATTCAACGCCGTGTCCACCGTGATCTCGGTGACGACTCTTGATACCGAGCTCGCCAAACGGCTGGAGCCGCGCGCCTCGACTCCGCCCCGGCGGCTCGCCGCGATCCGCGAACTCAGCGCTGCCGGAATTCCGGTGATGGCAATGATGGCGCCGATCATTCCAGGCATCACCGATCACGAAATCCCCGCCGTGCTCGCTGCCGCGCGAGAAGCCGGAGCGCAAGACGCAAGCTACACCGTGCTGCGGCTGCCGGGGGCGGTGGGCTCCATTTTCGATGCCTGGCTGAACCAGCACGCGCCCGACAAAAAGGAAAAGGTGCTCGGGCGGCTGCGGGAAATGCGCGGCGGAGAAGTCAATGATCCGCGGTTTGGAAAGCGCATGAAGGGAGAAGGATTTTTTGCGGAGCAGATTCGATCCCTGTTTGCGGTGGCTCGCCGGAAGGCGGGTTTTACCGAATCGAATGAGATGGAGCTTTCGACGGCGGCGTTTCGGGTGCCGAGCGACCAGATGATGCTGGAGTTTTAGCGGGGTTTCTTGGCGGCCAAAGCGTAGCGCCACACCCTCCCTCGATTCCTAAGCGCAGACTGGAACTATTTCTTCACCTGCGTAAAGTATCTCCCTTTTCATTCATTCATCCGCTCGTGCCCGCTTCCGAACCCTCGCCACCTGAATCTCGCCCGAAAGCACCGACTCCAACCCGTCGCCGCCTGGGCAAACTGCGCCTCGTCGCGCTGCTTTTTGCGCTCGCGGTGGCGCTGCTTTTCGTTCCGGTGGTGTTTCAGATGGTTGTTCGGGATCTCATTATCTTTGAAGCGTGGCGGCACTCGGCGACGGTCCACATTGATGGTGTCCAGGGCAGTCTTTTCGAGCCGGTGGGATTTACACGGGTGCAATGGAATCAGCGTTTTCGCGATGGCGAAGTCCTGAGGCTGGAGATTTCTCATGCGGAAGCGGAATTTAGCTGGAGATGGCGAGAATGGCTGGCCGGCACCGGAGGCCGGTGGTTTCGGCGGCTGACTCTCGATGGGGTAACGGGGAAGCTGGAGATGAACCCGCCAGAAGATGCGGAAGAGGATACGACTTCAGAAGCGATCACTCCGGCGGAGCTCACGCACTCCGCTTGGTGGCCGGCGCCGGAAAGACTGGAGGCGCAAGCCATCGATTTTGTTTTCCAGACCAGTGGTGATTATCTCCGTTTCGAAGATAGCGGCTGCATCTTTAGCCAGGTCGAGCCGGGAACGATTCGGGCCCGGCAGATTGTGGTGAAAGAGCCGTGGCTTTCGCGGACTTTTCGCAACGTAAGCGGCACCACGGCGGTCCAGGAATCCAAGGCGCTCATCGCGAATCTCAAGCTCGAACAGGGAATGGAAGTGCTGAGCTCTTCGGTGAATTTAGGCGACCTGGTGGCGGGGCGGCTCAATGCGGATTTGGAAATGTCCGCGTTTGGCGGCAGCCTGCGCGGCACGCTTCGCACCCAAGTAAAGTCGCTGCAGGCGAAGTCCGGCGCCGGCATTGATGCAAACGGGCGATTCTCGCAAATCGGCGTGGCGCCGTTTGCGGCGTTCTTCAATTTGTCGGATGCCGCCGGCGGCACCGTGAAGGAGGGGCAGTTCACGTTTCGCGGGAATCCACGCAAATGGGATCGGGCGACGGCGACGCTGCGTTTTCAAGCCAATAACTTCCAATGGGAATCGCGGCAATGGGACAGCCTCGTGGCTGGTGCGACGCTGATGGATCGCCGCATTACCGTTCCGGAATTGGAACTGCGACAGGGGCACAACCAGTTGACCGCGAATGGCGAACTGACGCTTCCCGCGCCCGATAAGGAATGGTGGCAATCCGATTTCGCCATCAATCTGTCCGCGCAGATCGAGAACCTCACGGAACTTTCGGCGCTCATGATGCCGGAGTTTAAATATGCCGCGGGCCGAATGAGCATCGACGGCGGCGTACGCGGGCACGAGCAGCAGTTTCACGGCGCGGTGATTGTTTCCGGATCGGATGTTACTTGGCGCAATGCGCCGATTGAAGATTTGCACGCGGCCTTTCGTTTCAATGGCAACGAACTGCAGATCGCCAATCTCGATCTGATGAATAAAGACGATTTCGTGCGGGGGCGCGGCGTGATTAACATCCTGGGAGCAAAGCAGTATTGGGGAACGCTGAAGGCTTCCATTTCCAATCTCGCCACCTATGCCGCCATCCTGCAAAAGCCGATTATTCCCGAGCCGCTGGCGGGTGGAGCGGTGATCGATTGGAGCGGCGAAGGTTCGGCCAAGGGGCACAGCGGCAAATTTTACGCGCAGCTGAACAAGCTGCGCACGCTCGGCGCGACGGGAGCAATGCTTCATCCGGTGAACGCGCATCTCGAGGGAGATTACGCCGCGGAGTCGGTGCGGTTCTCGAATTTCTCGCTGTCCGACGATGAGTCGTCTTTAAAAGCAAATGTCACGGTAAGCGCCAAAACCCTGACGCTCGGCTCCATCCGGCTCATGCATGGCAACGAAACGTGGCTGGAGGGCGATGCCTTGCTTCCGCTGGACGTGTGGCAATCCTGGCCCAAAGCCTCGTTGGAAACGCTGCTCAGCGACGGCACGCCTGGCAAAGTGAACCTGACGGCGAAGCATTTGCAGCTTCGCGAGGCGGCGCAGTTGACGGGTTGGAAATGGCCGGTCGAAGGAACGGTGGACGGAACCATCACGGGTGAGGGCAAGCTCGGGGCGCTCACGAGCAGCGGAAAGCTAACCTTGAGCAAGGGACGCATCCCGCTCGGGTGGAGCGGCGATGCACTTTCCGATGTCCAGACGGAAGTGTCCGTCTCCGGCCAACAAGTAACGATTGATAAATTTCAGGCAACCGCTCCCACCGGAGGTAGTTTCACTTCTCAGGGAACGGTGGATCTCACCAATTTCCACGATCCTGCTTTGCAGCTCTCGCTGAAAAGCGATCATTTCCTCATGGCGCTCTTTCGCGGTTTTGATTACTTGTCAGAACCGATGGGGCCAGGAGCAAAACGCTCCACGATGGACGGCGTCCAGGCTTCCGCCCGCCTTGATTTGCAAATCAGCGGTCCGATCAATAGTGCGATGGTGAGCGGCCAGGCAAACTTGGACTCGATTTCTTTAGGGGGCGCTCCGGAACTGACGTCGTTTTGGCTAAACAGTGGTTTGTCGCAACTGCCGGCCCCTTTCACGTGGCAGAGCAGGCCGTGGCGGAATTGGCAATTTGCCATTGATTGCACCACGGCCGAGGCGGTGCCTCTCCTGGAAGCGCCAGGCAAAGTTTCTTCGGAGTTGAAACTAGGCGGGACGGGCGCGGCGCCTGCCTTTGTGGGCACGGTGCACGTGAGCGATCTGGCAGTGCGTACCGCAGTGGCTCCAATGACGATAGAGGAAGGAACGGTTACTTTTCGCGACGGCTTTCCAGACGACCCCTCCGTGGAATTGCGGGCTTCAAGCCGGCTCATTGATTGCGACATCACCGCGCAAGCGGCGGGACCGGTGAGCCATTGCCTGCGTTTTCTCGAATGTGAGCCGCCGCTTACACCCGATAAATTCCGCGCCTGGCTGGCGGCGCCTCGCGATTTGGCGTTTGCCGAAGGCGCGTGGTTGCGTCACGATCCGCAGGAAATTGCCGGTAATTTGCCGATTTTCGACTGGGCGATCGCGACACCTTCTTCGGATAATCCCGCCGTCGAGCCCGGAGTTTCGTCCCCGACTCCTCGCCCGCCAGATGCCCTTCAGTAGCTATGTTTGTGATTTGAACTCCTTGAGTTCGCCCGATACGCCGTGAGTAATCAATCCACTTCCCCTCTCCGCCGCGGCGTCTTTATCGGCAAGTATTTTGGCATCGAGTTTTACCTCGACTATTCCTGGTTTTTGATCGCCGCGCTGGTGATCTATACGCTAAGCGTGAACGTCTTTCCGCCGGTGATCCATGGCCTGCACGGAGCGGCGTACATTGTGATGGGGGTCTGCGCGGCGCTGCTTTTTTTTGCGAGCATATTGCTGCATGAACTCGGTCACAGTCTCGTGAGCCAGCGCTGCGGGATTCCCGTTCCGCGGATCACGCTGCTCTTCATCGGCGGGCTCGCGGAGATTTCGCGGGAACCGGACGACGCCAAATCCGAACTGAAGATCGCGCTCGGCGGGCCGTTTGTTACTTTAATTCTCATTGCGGTCTATGCCTCGATTGCCTGGATCTTCGGGCGCATCGGTTTTGAGCCGGCCCAAATGGTATTCCAATGGTTGAGCGAGGCAAACATGGTGCTCATCCTTTTCAATCTCGTACCGGGTTTTCCCATGGATGGCGGAAGAGTTTTGCGGGCGTTACTTTGGGCGCGAACGGGCAAGCTGCGCTGGGCGACCTTCATCGCTTCACGCATTGGCATCGGTTTTGCCTGGATCCTGGCCATCGCCGGTGTATGGGGAGCGCTCCATGGGCAATGGACCAGCTCGATCTTTTTTGTCATCGCGCTTTTCCTCAAGAGCGCCGCGGAAACTGGCTATACACACGCCCTGCAGCGCGAACTGCTTGCCGGGGTCAAGGTGCGTGACATCATGACACCCAAGCCCACGTGGATTCCGGATACGCTGCCGCTCAGCCTGGCCATCGACGAATTCTTTCTGACCAATCATCACATCGCCTTTCCAGTGTGCACGATGGAAGGCGAGTTCCGCGGTCTGCTGCGGTTGGAATTTCTCAAAGATGTGCCCCGCGAGAAATGGCCCTATACCACCGCCGGCGACATCGTGGCAGCCTGCGAGGCGGACAAGCTGAGCCTCGATGTCGAAACCAGCGCCTCAAAGGCGATGCGTTACTTGTTGGGTGCGGGTTCAGGACGGCTGGCCGTCCTGGAGAATGGGCGCATCGCGGGGATCATTACGCGGCACGACATCCTGCATTTCATCAAGATCCACACAGAGCTCGAGGAATAGCAACCGGCGGAGAACGGGCTTCGTCGAGTCTTTCGAGATATTCCGCGAACTCAAGGAAGCGCTGGTCTCATGGAACCATCCGCACTCCTGCGGCCGCAGCTCGCGCTCCATTCAATCAGCGCTTCCCTCATTCGGTTTCCGAATTTGCGAAAATCGCAGTATTTCTCTCAGGGAGTATAACGTTTCGTGCGGCTTTGACCGTCCGGACAGCACGAAATGCCGTCCCCATCGCGTTTCGTGCTCTTCGAGCCGCCTTTAGCATCGAGGCCCGCGGCGGTTAACGATTCGATGAACGTTGCGCTTTGCCTTCCGATCGGGGAATCTTTCCCGCGCCGATGCGCTCTCCCTCACCAGCCCCGCCTCAGACCCTTCGTGATCTTTCGCCGGATCAATGGAAATCCGGCATCGCCGCGTGGCTCGGCTGGCTTTTCGACGGGCTCGACATGCATCTTTATACGATCGTCGCCGCGCCGTTCGTCATGGAATTGGTGCACGCGACGAGCACAAGCGATCCGGCGGTGAAAGAAAAGAGCTCGTGGATTCAAGCGGCCTTTCTCATCGGCTGGGCGCTGGGTGGCGGATTTTTCGGACGCATCGGCGACCGCCTCGGACGCAGCCGCGCGCTTTCTTTTACAATCCTCGCCTATGCTTGTTTCACGGGGCTTTCCTTCTTTGCGCACACGTGGTGGCAGCTCCTCATCTTCCGGTTTCTGGCCGCGCTGGGCATCGGTGGCGAATGGGCCGTCGGCGCTTCCCTTCTCACCGAAACGTGGCCGAGCCGCATGCGGCCCTGGATCGCCGCGGTCCTGCAAACGGGCGTGAATATCGGCGTGCTCATCGCCTGCGCCGTCGTGCAGTTCACCGTCCATTCCTCTTACTATCCGCGCATCGTTTTCCTTGCGGGAATTCTTCCCGCTTTCCTGGTTTTGTGGATTCGCAAAAAAGTGCCGGAACCGGAGGAATGGTCGAGCGCCCGTGCGACCGCGAGCGGCGAGCCTCCGAGCGTACGTGACTTGTTTCGGGGAAACGTCCGCCGCACTACCTTGTTAAGCATTGTCGTCTGCGCCACCTCACTCACCGCATGGTGGGGATTTATGTTCTGGAGCCAGCAACATCTGCGCAATCTTCCCGAGCTCGCTTCCTGGACCCCACAAGCTCGCGAGCAACTCGGCAGCGAAGTCTTCTTTCTCCTCATCGGCGTTTCCATCTTCGGCAATTTCTTCGCCGGCGCACTGGCCAAACGTTTTGGCTATCGCTGGGGCATCGCCCTCATGTGCCTCGGCTTTTTTATCGCGATGACCATCTGCTTCGCCGTGCCGCGCTCCTACCAATCGCTCACCTTTTGGAACGCCGCCGTCGGCTTTTTCTCCGGCGTCTTCGGTTTGTTCACCATGTACCTGCCGCCGCTTTTCCCCACCCTGCTGCGCACCACGGGTGCCGGCTTTTGTTATAACATCGGCCGAATCGCCGCCGCCATTGGCACCGTCTATTTCGGCCTCTTCGCCAAACTAGGCGACTTCCGCCTCCCGCTCTTCTACGCCAGCTTTCTCTTTCTGCCACCCATCCTCGTCGTCTTCCTCTTGCCCGAGCCTCCGCGACTGTCCGAAGACTCTTCCATCGCCGAGTCGATCGAAGAAATCGCGGCGTAACCTATGGCAGGCCAATAAGATTCTTAAGGGATGTTCGGCGGGTTTTCAGAATTTTTCGCAGTGCCTCCAAAAAGCGTCCTGCCAGCCAACTTTGACACCAATTCAGCACCGAACCAGAAGAACACTCCGAAGCCAACATAGAGCATAAAACGTAAACACAAACAAGCTAAGGCGACTTGCGCGGTCTCCCCACTTGTGGGCAAACGTCCTCGATGGGAGATCATCGTTAGGTACTCGGGAACGGAAGTTAAAAGAAGCACGGCACTGGCCATATACTGAATGGCAAAAAGGCGGCTAATCGCTTTGAGGAGTTCTGCAGCTTGCATTGTTAGGTTGATCTGAGCGGTACATTGAGCAACCGTATCGAGAATTCGAATGCGCGAAATCGAAGGCAAAAACGGCTTGTCAATCGGTTTACACAAAACACGTGGTTAGTCGAGGAAGTATTCACCCGCACGACAGAGACTGCGGCAAGGCGCGGGCCATTAAGCAAAGCTGAAAGCGAGACTGGGCATTATCTGGATTCCAGCACTTCATTCCGCACCCACACGCGCCTATTAGTTACTTGATTTTCCAAGCATTTCGAGCTGCCGTTCGATTTTCTCGAGGCGCGTGGTGAGCGTGCCGATTTCCTTCGCCTGCTCCGCGAGGCGGCGCTCCTGTTCTTCCACGCGCTGGTGTTCCTTGAGGAATTCGTTGAGTAGCATGGCATTCACGGCGTCGTAACGCACGGTGTAGATGCCGCCTTTGGCATCGTGGGCCACGAGTTCGGGACAGACTTCGTTCACTTCCTCGGCGATGAGGCCGAACTGCGGAATCTCGGGTGAGCCGAATTCCGCTTTATAGCGAAAGGTGACCGGATGAAGCTGCAGCAGCACGTCGCTCGCGTCATCCATCGGAAGGATGTCTTGCTTGAAACGGCGGGATGATCCGGCCGTGAAGAGCTTGCCGTTGAGATCGACTAAAACCGTCGCTCCGATTTGCCCGGACGGGGAGCCATAGATGCCGCCGAAGTAAGCCGATGTCTGGATGTTCTGCTCGCCGATGCGAGTGGTGAAATTGTCAGAGTCCGATCCGACGGCATTTAACATGATATTGCCCGTGCCGTTGACAATGCCGCCGCCGGCCCCGTTGCCGATGGCGATGTTATTGTTGCCGGTGGTATTGAAGGCGAGTGCCTGTGAACCTACCGCGGTGTTTCGGCTGCCGGTCGTGTTGGCATAGAGAGCCTGGTAACCGAAGCCGGCATTGTCCTGGCTAAATTGCGGCTGCCCATTGCCATTCGCATAGAGCGATTGATAGCCGACGGCCGTGTTGTGGGCCCCGCTCAGGTTCGAGTAGAGAGCGTCGAAACCGATGGCCGTATTGGAAAAGCCGCTAATGTTCGAGTAGAGCGACTGGTAGCCTTCGGCGACATTGCCCGCGCCGACTGTGTTCGAGTATAGCGACTCGTAACCTTCGGCAAGATTGCCGGTACCGCTGGTGTTCGAATAGAGCGCGAAGTAGCCGGTGGCGGTGTTGTTGTCGGCGGTATTTGAGTAAAGCGCAGCGACACCCGTGGCGGTGTTGTTGCTTCCCGTCTGATTGTCAAAGAGCGCCGCGTAACCCGTGGCGGTGTTGTTACTGCCCGTGGTATTCGCGGCGAGCGCGTCGTCGCTTCCCGCCGTATTCTGGTTGCCCATGGTATTGGCCTGGAGCGCACCTGCTCCGGTGGCGGTATTGGAAAAGCCGCTCGTATTTGCCGTGAGGGCGAGATAGCCGGTTGCCGTGTTGTAGATGCCGCCCTGATTAGCATGCAGCGCCTGATAACCTAACGCGGCATTGTAACTGCCAGTCGTATCTGCAGAGAGCGCTTGAAAACCAACGGCGGAATTCGAGTTACCAGTCAGCGTGAAGTTTCCAGCCCCGAGTCCGCCAAAGAAGTCGCCGTATCCGAAATCGTGCAGAAACGGATTGTTGCCCGCATAGATGATGCCCGTGGTGCCGGTGGTCACAGCCAGCGTGAGATTGCCGATGAGCGTTTCATTGTCGCCGCTGAGGTCGCCTGATGTAGCCCCCTCGAGGTTCGCCTCGATCTCCAGTTCCGCGGCATAACCCAGCGCGGGGCCCTCTTTGCTGGCGAAAAACACTTTCGCGCCGGAGGTAGTCTCGAGGGCGAATCCGAAGTCATTGACTCCCAGCGCGGCTTGCACTGCCGCCGTCACGTCCACGCTGACGAAGTGGTCCTTCTGCAGCGCAACGCCGGGGATGGTGGCGAGCACGGTCGCATCCACCGCTGGCTCAGGTGCTGAGGCCGTGACCGGATTTTCCGTCCATGCCGAGGTGATCGCGTGCACCGTGAGGTTGTCGGGATTTCTCACGCTTTCGACGAAAATCCGCAGCGTGGCACTCACGATATTGCCGGGCACAATGGCAGACGGCACCACGGCCGGATCGGAGAGATTGAAGCGGATGAACGCGGTTTGCTTCGCATTCACCGCCAAACTCATCGACTTGCCCGTCGCGGGGGTGAGTTTTCCCGTGGCGGTGGAATAAGTGTCCTCCGCCACCGGCACCGTCAGTGCCAGCGCGGAACCGGTGGTGAATGCGAACAGTACGGTAACCGCGAGAGCGAGTCGGTTGGTCTTCATAGTTATGTATGGCGTTTTTCGTCAACGAAAGGCAACTAGCGAAAGGACTCCATCGTCTATCTACGAAATGAATTGGAAGTTTTGAGTTGGAAGTTGAGAATTGAGCGTTTCTTCAAAGAAACTTCCTCCAGTGCCCTCTTTCCTCGATCCTCGCCTTCTTCGCCTCAACCCGGCAGATAATGTCTTGACGGTAATCTCATCGCTGGAAGCCGGCGACACCGTGCAGTTGGAAAACGAGGCCGCCAGGATCGCCACGCGCCTGGCCATCGGGCACAAAATCGCGTCGCGCCGGATTGTTTCCGGAGAAAAGATCGTGAAATACGGCGCGCCCATCGGCTCGGCCACGTGCGAAATCGCCGCGGGCGAGCACGTGCATACACATAACGTAAAAAGCGATTATCTTCCCACTTTCCTGCGCGAAGATCAGGCGCGATACTTTGCCGAGAAAGAACACCTATGAACGGCTATCTCCGCAACGACGGACGCAAAGGCATCCGCAACGTAATCGTGATCGTGTATCTCGTCGAGTGCGCGCACCACGTGGCACGCGAGATCGTCTTTCCCTATCGTGACCAGCAGGTGCAGTTACTTGGTTTTCCCGGATGCTATCCCAATGCCTACGCGCATCGCATGCTGCGCCAGCTCTGCACGCATCCCAATGTGGGCGCGGCGCTCCTCCTCTCGCTCGGCTGCGAGGGCTTCAATCGCGCCAATCTTCTCCAGGAAATCCGCGACACGGGAAGACCCGCGGATACACTAGTTATCCAGGAATCCGGCGGAACACGGCGCACGATCGAGAATGGCCACAAATGGGTGGAAAGCGCGCTTGCACAACTCGCCGAAACACCGCGCGCTCCGTTTGATGTTTCGGATCTCATCGTCGGCACCGTCTGCGGCGGATCGGATGCCACGAGCGGCATCACCGCCAATCCCGCGGTCGGTCGCGCCTTCGATTTACTGGTGCAAAATGGCGCGCGCGTTATCTTCGAGGAAACGGGCGAGCTCATCGGCTGCGAACAAATCATGGCGGCTCGCGCCGCGCGACCCGATCTGGCGCCCGAGCTCATCGCCTGCGTGGAAAAAGCGGCGCGATACTATGCAACGCTCGGCCACGGCAGCTTCGCGCCGGGCAATGCCGAAGGCGGCCTCACCACTCAGGAAGAAAAATCGATGGGCGCGTATAGCAAGAGCGGCAATTCTCCCATCAACGGCATCCTCAAGCCCGGCGATGTCCCGCCTTCCTCGGGCCTCTACCTGCTCGACGTCGTGCCCGACGGCGTCGTGCGCTGGGGTTTTCCCAATATCAGCGATATCCAGGAAATCGGCGAACTGATCGCCTGCGGTTCGCATGTTACTTTATTCACGACGGGCCGCGGATCGGTCGTCGGCTCCGCGATTTCACCAGTCATCAAGATTTGCGCCAATCCGGAGACGTATCGTCGTCTCAGCGAGGATATGGATATCAACGCCGGCCGCATCCTCGAAGGAGTAGCCTCGCTCGATCAGGTGGGACACGAAATCTACGACCTCATCCTCAGCGTCGCCGCCGGAAAAGAAACCGCCAGCGAATCCTTGGGCCACCGCGAATTTTCGCTCGTCTATAAAAGCTTCGAGCCGCTGGGGCCGGCGTGTTTACCGGGCTAGCGGCGTCTTGTGTTTTGAGTTCATGTGCCTTCCCATGCGGACTCTTCTAACAATTAGTATTGTGGCGATTCTGGTGACGAGCTGCAGTAGGAAGACCACAACTGGAACTCGATCCGAGATGGTCCAAATGGGGGAATTCGATACCCAAGTGATGCTGCCAGACGTTCTCGAACTAGCAGACCAATACTTCGCCTCAATTCCGGAGCGACGCAGGCCTTCGGATTCCGCCCATTGGAGACTCGATCGCAACGAGTACCTTCGCAATTTTTTTTGGGGCTTCGCGTTTCCGACCGCCACGTGGACCGGCGGCACCGAAATTGGTGCGGATGGCAAGAGGGCAGGACAATCATATAGACGAGCAAACCCCAGCAAACTGAAAGAGGTATTTGAGGGCTATCGTTATTTCGCAACCGAAGCGGATGGCGTTTGGACGGTTGGAACGGAACGCAGTGGAATCAAGCCAAAGGGCGACCGCCAGGATGAGCGATGGTGGCTCTCGTTCTTTTTTGATACTGTTTACGACTACCCTAAGGACATCCGGATTCCAGACTCCGGGCTCCCTGTTCATATCACCGGTTTCTTAAGTCCAAAGGGCCAGTGCGGCCATCTCGGCCAATATGATCACGAGTTCTATGCGACGCGGATTTCACTGTTGAACGGTGGCTAACAACCAAAGGGCGCACAGCGGATGATAGAAGTCGTAAAGAGTAAAGTCCGTCCCTTCGTAAAAGTAAACGTCGCCGATACAGATTGAATGGGAATCGCCACGAATTAACGGCCCCAGCCATCCATGCACATTGTCCCTGACAGGAAGGCTGAGCACGTCGAACCGCCAAATAAAGCATCCGATATAAAATGTGAGGACACCGAAAGGCACCAATGCCCAACGTATTATTTGCCGAACTCGGGGACTTACCCGCGTCGGTTGTGCCATCGGATGATCTGTGGTGAACGGATTCATGGCGTTCGATTGCAAATTTGGGATCGTTTGTTGCAGGCAATCAATGCATGGAAGTCCTTTATCGGCGAATTGCCAACTGAAAGCTTTGATCCGCCGGTATTACCACTATTCACTACACGCCTTCGCAAGCGTTACGCCCAAATCTCAATACATCTCTTCTCCTATGTTCTCGCTAGCTAACAAATCCGCCCTCATCACCGGCGCCGGCTCCGGAATCGGCGCGGCCATTGCGGAAACCTTTGCCAGCGCGGGCGCGCGCGTCTTCGTCACGGATCGCGATGCGACCAGCGGACGCGCTACCGTGGATCGCATCAATGCCGCCAATGGACGCGCGGAATTTCATTCGCTCGACATCGCCGATGAAGCGCAGTGCCAGGAAGTCGCGCGCCTCGTCCTCGCCGCCGCGGGGCATCTCGACATTCTCGTGAACAACGCGGGGATCGGCCACGTCGGCACCATCGCGACCACACAAGCCGCCGATCTCGACCGCCTTCACGCCGTCAATACCCGTGGCACCTTCAATGTCACCAAAGCCTTCATCGATTCCATGCTCGCGCGCCGCGCGGGTGTGATCGTGAATATCGCTTCCATCGCCGGCCTCATCGCGGTGCGCGACCGCCTCGCCTACACGGTGACGAAACACGCCATCGTCGGCCTCACGCGCGCCATCGCTCTCGATCACGCGCGCGATGGGATTCGCATTAACGCCATCTGCCCGGGCCGCGTGGAAACGCCCTGGGTCGCCGAGCGCCTTAGAGAATCGCCCGATCCCAAAGCGGCCTACCAAGACATGTGCAGCACGCAGCCGATGGGCCGCATGGGCCGCCCGGAAGAAATCGCCGCAGCCGCGCTGTATCTGGCCAGTGATGAAGCCGCTTTTGTCACCGGCGCCACGCTCACGCCGGACGGCGGCTGGAGCGCGGGATAATCTGCCAGGTTGAACACGGCATCTCCGCCGCTGTCCCACAGCCTGTCTTTTTTCGGCGCGATTTCACCTTAAGCCCGAGCGGCGTTCGCCAAAAACTCCTATTTGCTCATTACACACTCGTCGCGTTCTATTCCCGCTGCATGACCACCACCGTCGCTGAACCCGACACCGCCAAAGCCCCGCAACGAATCAGCGCGCGCTCGGCGGGCATCGTCAGTTTCGCGGTGATGTGCAGCCGCGTGCTCGGGCTCGTCCGGGAATCGGTTTTCAACGCCATGTTTGAGGCCGAAACGCTCGGCCTCTTCATTACCGCATTTCGCGTCCCCAATCTGCTGCGCGATTTGTTTGCTGAAGGCGCGCTCTCCACGGCCTTCATCACCACTTTTTCCAAAAAGATCGCGCTGGAAGGCGACGCCGCGGCATGGCGGCTCGCCAATAAAATCGGCACGATGACGCTCGTTTTCATGAGTGCCATCGTTCTGTTAGGCATCCTGTTCTCGGGGCAATTGGTCCATGCATTCGCCAGCGGTTTTACCGGTGAAGACGCCGTCCTCACCACCCGCCTCACCGCGGTCATGTTCCCATTCATTCTCCTCGTTTCGCTGGCCGCACAAGTCATGGGGATGTTAAACGCCAAGAACGTCTTTGGCTGGCCGGCGATGGCCTCGACCTTTTTCAATGTCGGCTCCATCTTCGGCGGCGCGGTGGTCGCGTGGTGGATCGACCCTCATTTCAGCCCGGTCGCGTTGATGGGCCTGGCCATTGGTACCTTGATCGGCGGATTGTTGCAATTCGCCGTGCAACTTCCGCCGCTTTGGCGCGTAGGTTACCGGCCTCGTCTTGATTTCGGCTGGCACGACGAGGGCGTCCGCACCGTCCTGTGGCTCATGGCTCCCGCAGTGATCGCCGCCAGCGCAGTGCAGGTCAATGTAATGATCAACACCTCTTTCGCCACGCATTGCGTGAAGGGTTCTGTTACTTGGCTAAATAACGCCTTTCGCCTCATGCAATTTCCGCTCGGGCTCTTTGGCGTCGCCATCGGCACGGTGACACTGCCGTTGATCTCCCGGAGCGCGGCGGCGGGTAATTTAGCCCATTTTCGCTCCACGCTTGCTCACGGCATGCGGCTTGCCTTTTTGCTGACGGTGCCATCAACGGTGGGTCTCATTTGTCTGGCGCAGCCCATCATCGGCGTCATCTATCAACATGGGAAATCCAGTCCGCACGACACCGCGCAAGCCGGCGCCGCGCTGCAATACTATGCGCTCGGCTTGGTCGCTTACTCCGGCATCAAAGTGCTCGCGCCAGCCTTTTACGCGCTCGATAAACGCAAGACGCCCATGATGGTGAGCTTTGCCTCCATCATCATAAACCTGCTTCTCAACTGGCTCTTTACTTTCCATCTCGGCCTCGGTCATCGCGGACTCGCGCTTTCCACCGGGTTCGTCGCGCTCTTCAATTTCGGCGCGCTCTACATCCTCATGCGGCGCGAGACCGGTCTCCTGGAAACGCGCCTCATGATCCGCTCGCTCAGCAAAATCCTTTTTGCCAGCGCCTTCCTCGGCCTGGTCTGCTGGGCGGGACAAACCTGGCTGCTCGCTGGTGCGGAGCATTTCGGGCCGGTAAACCGGGCGGTGCGGCTCACCGTGGTGATCGCATGCGCCGCCGCTGTCTTTTTCGGTGTCGCGATGGCCCTGCGTATCGGAGAGCTCGAGGACGTCACCATACTGGTGAAACGGAAGCTCGCGCGCTTCGTCAAATAGGTTCGAAGCCCGAAGATCGGGGGCTTAAATCCGAACGAAGTGTAACCTTTCAGCCGCGTTCCGCGTATTAAGAGAACCGGGACCTCTTTGCCGGAATCCCAAAAGTGTCTCTTGGACAACGGACAAAATCCGGCAAAACTTACTGCCTGACCCTCCGCTTATGCGCCGCTCTCTCTGGATCAAAGCCGTCGCCGTGATCGCCTTCATCTGGCTGGCCGCCGGAGGTGCCATCTGGTGGGCGCGCAACGCCAAGCCGACGCCGGAATCGCTCAAGCAATATATCGACACGCATTCGCTCGACGGCAAAAGCGCTCGAGACCGCGAAAAGACCATGCAACGCGTGGCCGATGATTTGAACTCGCTGAGCTACGAAGACCGCCGCGCCGCACGCACGAGCCATACGCTCGATCACTTTTTCCGCGGGCTGAATCGTGACGAGCAGGGCCGTTTTCTCGATCTCACTCTGCCGCAAGGCTTCAAGCAGATGATGGAGGCTTTCAACAATATGGACCCGGCGAAACGGAAGGAATTCGTGGAAAAGACGATGAACGATATGAAGCAGCACGAGGGCGAAGAACCGCCGAAGGAGGACGATCCCAATCTGCAAAAGATGATCGATCAAGGGATGCGCTCTTTTTACAGCGAGGCCAATGCCGATGTGAAAATGGATTTCGCGCCGCTCATTGAGCAGATGCAGAAGAACCTGCAGCACTTCCGATGAAAATCCCGCGGCCAGTTGCACGGAGGCGCGCGTTCACAGTTCTTGAGTTACTTGTTGTGATCGTGATCGTCGCTGTTTTGGCCGCCATCATTAATCCCGTCTATCAGCGTTCTGCGAAAAGCGCGCAAGCCGCCGCCTGCGTTTCCAATCTGCGCCAGATCGGCACGGCCCTGAATCTTTACCTCGGCGAGCACGACATGATCATGCCCAAGCTGCAGGCCTTGCGCGCCAAAGCAACGGACGACGTGGCGGTGATTGATAACACTCTGGATAAGTACGTTCCCAATAAAGCGGTCTTCGCCTGCCCTGGGGACAACGCCGGCCTCGCCACGGCCAGCGGCACCAGCTACTACTGGAATTCCACGCTCAACGAGCAGCCCGTATCCTCTCTGGCCTTTCTCAATCTCACGCAGGATCACAGCCACATCCCAATCCTCAACGACAAGCAGGCCTTTCACCCCTTTCTCGACGACAAAATCAATATCCTCTACGCCGACGGCCACGTGACCAAGGATTTGAAGTTTTGGTCAGACAAGTAACGCTGGCATATTGAGCGTGCAGCGCTTTCATCGGAAAGAATTGAGCATGGTGGGAGCCGGACGACTTCCATGAATGAAAAATTCGGTTCGCCTGCGTGTAGGGGGACTAGTTCTGAGAAATTCAGGGTTACCCCCCGATATTCGAGATCTCGCATTATCTGGCAGTCTCCCGTATCGCCAACTGCACCCCTGAATTTATTTCAATCCCACGCGTATTTCTTTCCTGCCACTAAAACTCCGCACTATCTATGAACACAATTACAATGCACGGCATTCTGGCAATTGATACCGACGGCGTCGGAGACCATCATAACGACAAGACCGCCCAAAACGAAACGTCGGCGAAGAAAGATAAAAATGGAAAATTCGTACCTGCCAGCGATCCTACGGGTGTGGAATTTCTGAACGCGGACACCGACGAGTATGCGGTCGCTCCGAAAAACCTCGCCGGCCTCGTGAAGATAGGAGACACGGCTACGGTCACGTTTTCAGGAGGGAAAACCCACAGCGCGCCGGTTGGCGATTACGGTCCTTCGGGAAAGGCCGGTGAATTCTCGTTGCGCGCAGTAAAAGAAATGGGCGTAGCGATCCTTTTTACCCATGCCGGCCCGATCCCTACGCTGGATGGACCCGCGGCTAGTGATATCCACGTGACGGTTCAATTTTTCCCTGGGTCAGCGAAATAGCGAGTAAGGAGCGAGGTCAGTTAACAACCGTTGGTGTCCGTTTTGGGTTGGGCGCATTATTATATCCACGCCAAGGATAGCCGCGCGTCACGTCACCATTCATCCCCTCGTTCCGAAGTTGGACTTCGGAACGAGAGAGCAAATATTTGGTTTGTTTCCTCGCAAACCACTTGGGACGTGGC
>FTBG01000121.1_pt1 | contig 26261 bp, 15 predicted proteins | sample 1639311 | NCBI WGS metagenome assembly FTBG01 (sample SAMEA3914864, study PRJEB12502) | metagenome | biome: forest; material: soil | place: USA | collected 2012-03-12 | depth 0.3 m | reverse complement strand
GACGAGAGCTTTGCGCGGATTGCTTGTGATTGGCACTATGGCAGGAAGTCGCCAGGAGACGTCGAATTGTAAGCGCTCCGCGGAAGAGAGTCGGTCGGTTGCGCATCTTTTTCTACCGCAAATAACCTCTTGGCGGTTGCCGCTTGGCCCTTTAATTCTCTGCCATGCCCCCGTCCCAAACCGAGGTCTCCATCTACCTCTTGGACCGGCAGATTGACCGGCACATTTTAGAGCCGGGGGAGTATGTCATCGGCACGGCGTCGGATGCTCACATCCGGTTCGCGGCTGAGCATCTTGCCCCGCGGCACGCCCTGCTCACGATTCGCTCGAGCGAATATGCGATCGCCGATCTCGGGAGCGCGTCAGGCATTTTTGTCAACGGAGAGCGAATCACGGGGAAACGGCCCATTTTTCCGTCGCAACGTGTGGAGATCGCCGGGAACACCATCCGGCTGCGATCCCTATCGTCCGGCGGCGAGGAGTTTGCAGATGTCACCGTGTGTGACGCGACGGTGCCGCTTCCGGGCAGAGGACGGAATGCGCCGGAGCTTCCGATTCCTGAGGAAGTCCGCGCCGAGCGAAAATTCCGCATCGGAAGCGTGGTAGCGACCGGGGGGATGGGCACCGTCCTCGAGGTGCGCGAACTTCCCACGAAGCGAGACGTGGCCATGAAGATCATGGCGGAGGATTCGACGGCGACGGATGCGCGGCGATTCGTGCTCGAGGCGCAGATCACCGCCGGTCTGGAGCATCCCAATATCGTTCCCGTGCACGAGCTCGGGATCAACGATGAGGGAAAGCCTTTCTACACGATGAAACTCGTGAGAGGGACTTCGCTCAAACACGTGCTCGAGCTGCTGGCCATCGGCGAACCGAAAGCCGTGAGGAGCTACCCGCTGGCGACCCTGCTGACGATTTTTCAAAAGATCTGCGACGCGGTCGCCTTTGCACATTCCAAAGATATTCTGCATCGCGATCTGAAGCCGGATAACATCATGCTCGGAGAGTACGGTGAGGCGCTGCTCATGGATTGGGGGCTGGCGAAAAAGATCGGGGAACAATCACTAGATGACGAGCGCCGCGATGCGCCGGCCCGGGCGTCCGTTTCCTCGGACCACGAAGATATAGCATCGACATCGACCCGCGTGGGCACGGTCATGGGCACGCCGCAGTACATGCCGCCCGAGCAGGCGCGAGGGGAGATATTCCGGCTCGATCAGCGGACGGATATCTATTCGCTGGGCGCGATCCTCTATCAATTTCTCGTCTTAAGACCGCCAGTTTCCGGCAAGCCGTTGCAGGAGCTTTTGGACGATGTGCGGGCTTCACGGATCACGCCCCCTGTGGCCGCGGTCGGCACAAAACGCCAGCCACATCTTCCGGGTGGGCGCGTGCCGGAATCGCTGGCGGCGGTTGCCATGAAAGCGCTGGCCCACGATCCGGCGAAGCGTTACCAGCGGGTGACCGATCTTCAGCAGGAGATTGCCTTTTACCAGGGGGGCTTCGCCACCGGTGCCGAGCAAGCCAGCGCCTTCAAATTGCTGGCGCTTTTCCTGCGCCGCAATCGCACCGTATCCATCGCGGCCGCTGTGTTACTTGTTGCCGGGATTATTTTTTCCGTCAATGCCGTTTGGGAAAAGCAAGTCGCCGACGAGCAGAGAGATGCGGCGGAAAGCCACCTTTACTTGTCCAACATGGTGCAGGTGCGCCGGCAATTGGAGGATGGGCGTCCGGAAAGCGCGCTCAATCTCCTCAAGCTCTACCAGAAGAAAGTGGCCAATCGCGATTTGCGGGATTGGGAATGGTACTACTCCTTTGCGCAACTGAACCAGGATCGCTTGCGCATCACGGCCCACAGTCATGGCGCGCTTTGCCTGGCGGCCAGCGCCGATGGTTCCCACCTCGTTTCGGGCGGTGCGGATGGGGAAGTTGCCGTCTGGCTGACCCAGGGATTTGTACCGCTGGTGCGCGGGGCGGCCCACAAAGGTTTGGTCCTCGCGGTGGCTTGGGATCCAGCGGGTGACTTGTTTGCCACCGGGGGTGACGATGGCTGGGTGCGGATTTGGAAGAACCCCTCACCGGGAGACAAGGCCTTGCAACTCGTCGCTGAGAGACAAACCCCTGGCGGAAAACAGGTTCGTGCGCTGGCGTGGGATCCCAGCGATTCCACGAATCCGCGGCTGGGTATTGCCGGTCTGTTTCATGAGGTCTATGGCTGGCGAGTCCAAGGAGGCAAGCCGGATGCTAACTGGGAAACGCTCTGCCGGGTCATGCAGGATTCGGCGGGAGCGGCTTCGATCAGTTGGGCGCCGGATGGAAAGCGAATGGTGGCAGGGGAGTTGGATTCCAAATCCTCTCTGGAGATATTTAACCTGGAGACGGGTCAGCGCTTTTCGACGAACGCCGGACCTGGGAATGATGTGTATTGCGTGGCGATCGATCCCCTTGGAAAATACGTCGCCGCGGGTTCGAAGCATCGCGAGATTACGATCTGGGATTTGGTGCAGCCTACCGATGCCCCGGTTTTCACCACGCCGGTCCATCGGGGAGCAATCAAAGCGATTTCGTGGAGTCCGGATGGTGGAAGACTGGCGACGGTGGGAGACGATGGGACGCTGCGCACCTTCTCGCCATTCGTGAACCCTAACGATGCGAAAAAACGGACGCCGCTCCAGTTTTTGCCTTCGCGAGAAAAGCTCGGGATAAAAATCCTTTCCGGTCACGTGGGCGATGTGAATGGAGTGCTGTGGATCAATTCTCCTTCTGCGACAAATGGGGACGAGCCGAGCAGCGCTTTGTTTACTTGTGGGATCGACGAGACCCTTCGCGCGTGGATTCCTTCCACGGAGCCAAACCGGACGCTGCCGCTCAACTGCCACAATTGGATTTCTGCGACGCAATTTGATCCCAGCGGTGAGAGGCTCGCGGTGAGCGATTTTTCAGAGCTAAAGATCGTTGACCTGGAATCCAGTCTCCATTTCCCGCTCTGTATCGCTTCCGGTCTCGTGCATGATGTCCGCTGGTCGCCAGACGGTCGATGGGTGGCTTCGGTCGCGCGAAGCTATGGCCGGATCGAGGTGTTGGATGCACTCACGAGCGAGCGTTTGTTTGTCTTTTGGTTTCCGAACGCGGAGCGGCTGGCGTGGAGCCATTCAGGGAGATATCTCGCTGCGGTTGGCGCCAGTGGCATACGCGTGTGGGATCTTCATTCCGGAAAGGTGGAGCTCAGTGATTCGCAGCCCACTGGTTGCGTCGCTTGGGATGTGAATGATGAACGGCTGGCTGCGGGGGACAGGGATGGGTCGATCCGTGTCCTGCCATCACTCAATAGCAAGCAATGGGAACCCTGGCGGGCGGCCCCTTCCACTTTACGCGAGAGCTTTCTGTCGAAGATTGAATTGCCTCACCAGATATTTGATTTGGCCTTCAGCCCGGATGGCAGATATCTAGCTTATGTGGCGCAGGATACGAGTGCAGAGATTCTGGATGGCCGCACGGGCCGCCCATTGCAGACTTTAAGAGGGCAATCAACGGGAATTCGGCGTTTGGCTTGGTTAGATAACAGCCACCGGGTTGCGACCTGCGGACAAGATGGGAAGCTGCTCATTTTCAATGCCGAAAACGGCGATCACGTTGCCGACATGGATCAGGGAACAGCCAACTTTGAAGTGCACTCCGTCGATTGGAGCCGCGATGGCCGTAAAATTGTGACAGGGGATTATGATGAAACGGTGCGGCTTTGGGACACGACCCGCGGGCATTTGCTCGACGAAATGGAGCAAAGACAAGGCCGCCTCGATCAAAGCACCAGCGCTCAAATGTGGATACGCATCGCCGGCGATTATGCGGAATTAGGCTGGGTGGATCGTGCGCGCGATGCATTTGCGCGAGCTTCCGCGCATCTCTCATCCTCTGCGGAGTTGAAACAGAAAGAAGCGGACGCAGAAGCTAGCTTTGCCGGCGCCTTGAGGGTGGATTCGCGAAAGAAGGCGATCCAGCCAAAGATAAATTTGATTTCAGATTGTTATCGGATCGCCACCGATACGGCGGATCGAATCTATTCCACGCCATTTCTCAAAGATCCCGCAAGTGCGGATGAGGTGCGCGATTTTGCGGATCATGCTGAGGATTGTCTGAGTGTGCCGGGAATGTTCGCGGCATTCCGCGCCAGCAAATATCCCGCGGAATCGGAAGCCGCGGTGAGAGCCTATCGTGAATTGGAGTCGATGCCCGGCAACACCCCTGCTTTGGGTTTGGCGAGACGCTATTTTAGTCAGGGAAACTGGATGGTGTCCTGGTTTTCTTCTCCGCTCGACCCGCAGAAAGATTTGGAAGCCTGGCGTGCTCAGGCGTCCACTCCGGGAGCGGTGCGGATGTCCTTTATCAAGGGCATCGGCTTTCCTTATAATCACCGCCCGCCCAATGAAATGGCGATCCACCCGAGAATGGTGGAGAAGGGGCCGAAGTCTGGTCCTTTTGGAATGTTTGCGTGGGAGCTAGTCGAACTTCCTCCGGGCAAATGGCGGCTCGAAACCCGCGGCGAAGGTGGCGTCTGCATCCGAGTGAATGGCAAGGCGATCGCGGAATCCTGGGCGCCAAACTCAGCGGGTGTGCACGGGGGCGAGCTTGAGCAATCCGAGAAAGGGATCGTGCTGATCACGGTCGAGCACTATGCCGCCGGGCCATCGGCGGGGCTGGAATTCCTGCTCTACCCAGCCGCGCAAACAAGCAAGTAACGATTACTTCTTTGGTTCGATCCGCAGAATCTTGATATAGCGAAATGAGACGCCCCATTGGTGCCCCTGGAGGCAAATGTAGCCGCTGTTCGATTTCGCAAAATTCGGCAAGGTCGCGAACTTGCTCTGCTTCACCCGTTGGTTGAAGTCTTCGCTCCCGATCACGTAGTCGAAATATTTCACACCATTCATATAGTGCTCGCATTTCTCCGGGCTGACGACGAGCCGGACGTGGTTCCATTCGCCTACCGGTTTGGTGGCATCCAGTGGATAGCCGGAATTGGGATCGACCGGTGGGCGGTAGAGGCCGTACAGGCAGCCGCTGCGGTATTCCTCTGCGTTCCTCGCGTTGTCTTCCAGTTGGTATTCCAAACCCGTAAACCAGGGATTCTGGCCCTCGTCCGTAACGTGGTAAAGGATTCCACTGTCGCCGTCTGGAGTGATGTTATAATCGAGCTGCAATTCGAACCAATCGAACTTCTCGTTGGTGACGATATCGCCCGCGCTATGCGGATCTGCGCAAATCATCACGCCATCTTTCACCTGCCAGCCCGGACCGATGCCTTCCGCTTTGAAGTTATGCCAGCCATCCATGTTCTGGCCGTTGAAGAGTAAAATCCAGCCCGCGGCTTTTTCCGCATCAGTAAGGCTGTTACTTGGTGAAGTGGTCTGCTCAGTTGACGGCGCGGGTGGCGGTGGTTTCGGGGTGCTCGTCTGAGCCAGGCCGAGCTTCTCGCTCAGCGCTTTCTTCCATTCGTCGCCGAGTTCCTGGATCGAATGGTTGGTTAGTTTTCTCCAGGTCTCGTCGCTATAAGTTCCCTCACGAAGCGCCACATTCAGCTTGGGGACGAGTTCTTTATCGTATTTACCAGTGGCCCAGTTGAGAAAATTGGCTGTGACGCGATAGCTGCCGTCGAATCGCGCCCGCGAAAGTCCTTCGGCAGGGATCTCTGCTCCGTGGCTCTGGGGCTCAAAGAGATACCAGCGTATATAGTCAGGGATTCCTTCCACGAGCCAGCCTGGAGCGCGCGCCGCATTGGGATTTCGCCGACGGGCCTGGCCATATTGCTGCACGACATGCACCAGCTCATGAATCACCGAGCCCACCGCTTCGCCCTTTAGATTGTGCCGATACCAATCCGGTGAGCATTCGATATGGGTGCCCGCCGTCGCAGCCACACCTTTGTATTCGTTGGTGAATTTGATCGTGAATTTCTTCGGCGCCTCGTATCCATCGCTGGACAGCATCTTCGCAATCATCGGGTACCATTTTTGCACGGCGGGCGCGAGAGAGATGCGGGCCCAATCGGCGAGGTCCGGGGCATCCGCCGTCATGATGCTAAACTGATACCCGCCGTTTAGCGTCACGAAATTCTCGACAGACGTTTCGGCGGCGATGCTATGTTCGACGCCAATGGGCGCATTTTTGTCAAGGACATCGATTTCGCTATAAAAGGTATTTCCAAAGGGATCGGCGTCTTCCGTCTTGGAAATCACGAATACCAGATAGCGAAATTTTCCAATGATCCCTGCGGGGTCAGAGATGCTCACGCCGTATTGTCCTCCGGGGTCCTCACCGGTTTTGCGCGTATCCACCGAGGCGATTTGCTTCCAGCCTTTCTTCTCGAGATCCGCTCCTTTCTGCTGGGCCTCCGCCACGGCGCCATCGGCGTCGTTTGCGTACAGTTTGTAAACTTGAGGGGCGCGAGTGTCGGTATGCCACGAGTAAGTATTGATCTGCCGGATTTCGATGGGAGTCCCCAGATCGATCAAGATGCGGCCGGAATCGGTAGCCTGGTTGAAAAAGAAGTTTGCCGCAGGTTGATCCGCTTCCGTCGGCATGGAGCCATCGTGGAGCTTTTCCAGGCCACCGCAATTTTCGTCCGGCTCGCCTTCCGTGAGGGTGAAGGTGGCTTTGGTGGCAGCATCTCCGCGGACGGGCACCGGGATGGTCTTAAAGTTGAAGCCGGCCAAGGCGTGATCGTTGTCGATGTGCTCAAAGGTTACCTTGACCTCGGCCCGCAGGCTTGAGCCGCAGAAAAGCGCTGTGAAAGCGCACGCAATCCAGAATCGGAGGGTATTCATCGGAGGGCAGATTTCCACCCAAGGAAAATCGGCTGAGCTTGTTTGTAAACAGCATTTCGTGGATGTTCAATTCATGATTCTCTCACCCTCGCAGATCCGGGATTCCTCCGGGCCCTTGTGGTACTGTCTGCGCACCAAGCCCAAGCATGAACGGCTGGCGGTGGCGGGTCTGCGGCAGATCGACGGGATTGCGTGTTTTAGTCCACGGATCCGTTTCCGCCGGGCCACCCGCAGAGGAGCCGTCTGGTTCGTGGAAGCGCTCTTTCCGGGTTACTTGTTCGCGCGGTTTGATTATGTGGCGCATCATCGCCAGGTGCAGCACAGCCACGGGATCCTCACGATTCTCCGATTCGGCCCGGGTGTTGCCGCCATTGACGAGTCCACGATGACGCAATTGCAGATGGCGAGCGGCTCGGAGGAACTCATTGTTTTCGATCCGCAGTTGAAGGTGGGAGACGAAGTTCACATCACGGAAGGCGCTTTAGGCGGGCTGCAGGCGGTGGTCACACGGCTTCTGCCTGCGAAAGAGCGCGTCAAAGTCCTCCTCGAATTTCTGGGGCGTTCCATCGAGGCGGAGCTGCCTGTTCCCACACTGATCTCCCCTCTTCAGCCGCGCCTCGGCCCTCTATCCCGCAATCCATAAGTCACTTCGTGATTTCTGCGACGAGAGTTACCATATCTAAGCTTAGCGCTCGCCACCATTGATTGGACGTTAAGAGACGGTAGTTGAAATCTGAGAGTCTCTTCTGTCTCTCTGCTCACTCGCCGCTCCCCACGCTTCCTTCGTCGAGATACCTCCAATCCCCAAACACCGTGTATTTGAGATACTGCTCCCATTTCTTGTCTTCGATCTCACGCTTCGCGTGCAAAAATTGAGTGGTGACCGCTGGTGGGGCAAAAGTTTCTGCCGCTAACGCTTCTTTCAAGACGCGCCCGTCCATCGGCTGTGGCGGCGCAATGCCGAGCAGATGCAGGATCGTGGGGGCAACGTCCACATTCGCGCTGGGAAACTCATCTTTGTATCCGGCACGGATGTCGGGTCCGGCGCCGACCAGCGTATTGTGAAAATCGAATCGGCTCGTGGAAGCATGTGTGCCAAAGCCGGGCAACTTGCCTTTCACACCTTCGGAAATGAGCAGGCCGGGTGAACCAAATCGGCTCTTCTCCTCGCTCCACCGATAGGAAAAGACGATGTCCGGAGCCCAAGCGGTATCGATGCGGGCATCTTTCAGCGCAAAGGTGCCGGGCAGCGCATCCTTCGTAAAAATTGGCCCGGAGAAAGGGCTCTGCTGCAAAAAATCGACCAGCTTTTGAATCACCGCCGGATCATGGCCGGTGACATAAAGTAACGTGCTGCCGCCCAAGGCCACGATGAGAGTCTCCCCGGGATGCGGTGCTTCTAAAAAGTAACGCGTTACTTTGAACCCTGCCGTTTTCAGGAGCGTGGCCAGGTCGAGCGTTTGCTCCACCGTGGAAAATCCATGGTCGCTCACGATGAAGATATCCGTTTTGTCCCGCACCCCTTTTTTCTCCAAAGCGGCGAGCACTTTGCCCAGGTTCTCATCATTGCTTTTGATCGCCGGGAGCGCGGCAAACGATCCTGGCCCCAACTGGTGCTGTGAAAAATCGGGATCGGCCATCCAAAGCACCGTGAGTTTCGGCACGCCATTCTTCCAGAGCACGTCGGTGAGCGCACTGACCGTCCAGTTGTTTTGGGGATCATTCGGCACAAAGGCGATTTGGGGAGGACCGGGGTAAGGGCCGATCGTTTCTTCGATTTCCTTGAGCTTCGCCTGCGGTTGCGTCGCACCGGCATACAGAAGCACCGATTGCCGGGCCGCTTCGCTCGTGCGGTTGAGATTCCGATCCTGCAGACAAACTACGGGCTTGGCGCCGGCGATCACCGTGGGTTGTCCCGCTGCCTGGAGGATTTCCGCCATCGTCGGCATCATGAGGTATTTTCCGTCGCTCAAGGCGTCGGCGATTCGCATGAAGGAGAGCGATTCGGTATTAAATGCATGCAGCAGGTGCATGTCGGGCCGGTACTCGAGATTAGCCATTATCCCGCTGCGATTGGGATAACAGCCGGTGGCCAGCGCGGTCCCATTGACCTCGGTGGAGGTGATGTAGACGGAGTGGTGATGGGTGAAGAAGGTCCCGCTTTCAGCCAGCTTGAACAGGTTGGGGGAATTGTCCGCCGTGATGTAGTCGGGCCGCATTCCGTCCCAGACCATCAGCACGACGTGCCGCTCTTTCCCCTCTGGGCCTGCTGGGACTGGAGTTTCCGCCACGGCAGTGCTGCCTGCCAGGGCGACCGCGCCAAACATCCAACCCGCCAAAGTGGCTGCGTCTCGTTTCGGCCAGTGAAACATTCCGTCCACTTTGGACCTTGCACTTTGCGGCGGGCGCTTTGATATCCGCGCCGTGAATCGTTTCCATGCCTCGCTGATCGTGCTCGCCCTGTGGGCGGCGATCTTTCTGCCTGGGCTGGGATCGGTTGAACTAAAAGGGGAAGAGGGAAGGCGCATCTTGCCGGCGATCACGATGTTGGATACGGGACACTGGGTGGTGCCCTACGTCGGCGGCAAGCCGTTTCTCCGGAAGCCGCCATTGGTGAATTGGATGATCGCCGGAGCCATGAAAGCTTTGGGAGTAAGGAACGAATGGACGGTCCGGCTTCCCTCGGTGCTCGCAGTCCTCGGGCTCGGACTGTGCATCGTATCGCTTGGGGGAGATTCCCGATGGATGAGCGTCGAAACGGCTTTGATCGCCGCCATTTTTACTTTGACGCAATTGTCCATGCTGGAGAAGGGGCGGATTGCCGAGATCGACGCGATTTATACAGCTCTTTCCGGCGCCGCTATCGCCGCTTGGAGCGCTTCCTGGATCCGGGGGGATTCGCCTTGGAGACTTTGGCTCGTTCCTTTTCTCCTTTTGGGATTTGCGCTTCTGGCCAAGGGGCCGCTGCATCTTCTTTTCTTTTATGCCGTCGTGATTTCCGTGGCCTGGCATGCTCGCGAATGGCGCACGCTGCTTCATCCGGCCCATTTCGCCGGCATCCTCCTCATGCTGGGAATTTTTGCGCTTTGGTGGTTTCCGTATCACCGCGACCCCGCCACGCTGCAAGCGGGACAGGTCTGGCAAAAGCAGATGGAAGATCGAATCAACGGACAATTCCATTTCTCTTCGTGGGCGCTCAATATTCCGCGAGGCTTGAGTGATCGTCTTCCCTGGGTGTTTTTTGCGCCGCTCCTTTGGCGTCGCGATTTGGAAAAGCTCGGTTTGCGAGACGGTGCGTTCTTCCGTGGAGTGCGGCTGGCTGTGGTCGTTTGTTTCTTCGGGTTGCTGCTTTTTCCAGGCGTCTTGCCGCGCTACACGATGCCGCTGTCGGTCCCATTCGCTTTGCTGCTGGCCATTGCCCTGTCGGATTCACGGATGCCGCCGCCTTCGCCGGCGTTGAGATTTTGGTGGCGGACAAACAGCGCGCTCGCAGGGTTGCTGTTGTTTGCCGCATGCGCTGCTCCCGTCGCTTTGGCCATCGCAGAACGTCGTCATTTCTTCAGTGCGAGCGCCGATGAATCCGCCGATTTTGCCATGCTGATCGCGTGGCCGATCGTGGGTTCGGCGGGCGCATTGGTTTTGTGTCTGGTGGTCCTGGTTGGGCGCAGGAAACTCGCGCGTCCCTCGCTCATTGCCTGTGCCAGTGGTGCATTGATTGCCGCGGCGATGTTTCTCTATGCATCGTCAGGCACTCCATTTCAGAGGAAGACCGAAGTGCTGCGTCCTTCCGCGGCGGTAATTGACCGATTCATGGCACCGCAGCAATCGCTCACGATTTACGACCCGGAATATCAGCCGGTGATTTTCTATCTCCACGTGCCTTACTCTTATGCGCTGAGTGCGGAATCCATTCCCTCCGGCGCGCCGTGGGTACTGTGCCGAAAAGAAAAACTGGATAAACTGCGGCACGAACACCCCGATCTCGAAGTCGCGCACGAATTTCAGAATGGCAAGCTTCCTCAACTGGTGCTCCTGCATCGCACTCCGAAAGCGAATTGATATTCTCGTCACGCGGTTCTGCCTTGATTTGTTGGCCGTCGGCAGCTGGTAGCTGAGAGTTTCTGAAGATCGGCGATTTCCCTCTGGAAACGTTGATCCGGTGATGCGCGACCCTCACATCAAATTTGCGATCCGAGGCAATGATTTCACCCTTTGTGTCGTTTGCGCACGTTTCGCTTGTTTCCCGGCAGCTTCGATAGCAATCGGTTAGGCGTGACTCGCGCCCCGTCATTTCTTTACCTTTCACCCTCTGCCCGCAAGTCCTCCAGCATGCGCTAGGCTGGCAAGGAACTTTCGGACTGTTAGACGCATGAAATTGCTGAGGCGTAACGAAACCGCTCGGGATCACCGATACCCATCGGCGTGGAGCGAGGTAGATTTTCCCCATCATTGGGTTTGCCGTGTCCTTAGCGTGTTACTTGTAGGATGGTTTGTCACTCTGCCCACCCGCGGCCTTGAGCTTCCGCCCGGCTTTGTGGCCGAGACGCTCGTGGATCACATTGATTGCGCGGTGGCTTTTGCGGTGGTGCCCGACGGACGCATTTTTTATGTGGAGCAAACCGGCGCCCTTCGCGTGTGGAAAGAGGGGCGCGTTCTTCCGGAGCCTGTGCTCGATGTTTCCGCGCGGCTCGACACGTATTGGGAGCGGGGGTTGATCGGTGTTACTTTTCACCCGGATTTTCCCCGCACGCCGCACGTCTTTGTGCTCTATGTGGCCAAGGAGCCGTATGTGCACCACGTGCTGAGCCGCTTCACCATGAAGGGAGATGTGGCCGATCCAGCGAGTGAGCAGATTCTTTTGGAAGGCGACGATCAGCACGCTTTTGGCGGTCCCGTTCCCGCGGGGCATCAAGGCGGTCCGCTTCGCTTTGGAGCCGATGGCAAGCTCTACGTGGCGCTCGGAGAGCAGACCGCGCGTGACCCGGCCCAGTCGCTGCACGCTTTGCAGGGGAAAATGCTGCGGATCAATCCCGACGGCTCCATTCCCGAGGACAATCCCTTTTATACGAAAACCTCGGGGAAATATCGATCCATCTGGACCATCGGCATGCGTAATCCCTTTGGCATCGCCGTTCAGCCGGGCACGGGACGAATGCTAGTCAGCGATGTGGGAGAATCTTCGTGGGAGGAAGTGGACGAGATTCTGCCTGGCGAAAACTATGGCTGGCCTGAGGCCGAGGGGATTTCGAAAGATCCGCGTTTTCGTAATCCCATTTATACGTATCCACCGGTCTTGGGACGCTGCATCGCCGGCGGAACGTTTTATCCGAAGTCTCCAACGGCGGCGCCTTCCGGTGCAGCTCTCTTTCCGGAAGAATGGCGCGGCAAATTCTTGTTTGCCGATTGGGCAAACGGCTGGGTCAAAGCGCTCGATCTCGATGCGCCGCAAAACGTGACGACTTTCGCTCGCGGTCTGGAAAATCCGGTGGCTCTCGAGTCCGCGCCGGATGGTTCGTTGATCGTGCTCAATCGGGGGACGATTTGGCGGGATCCCAAGAAATTTAAGCCGAATTCGGGGTCGCTCGTGCGCATTCGTTTTACGGGACAAGTAACGGAAACCTCCGCCGGGTCACGAAAGTTTCCCGCGACGCTCGCGGCCAGTGAGCTTTTCGCCTCGCTCGCGCCACTGGCTCCCCGGCAGGAATTTCAGCTTTTCGAAGTCAATCTCTCTCCGTGGCAGCCGGGGGTGCGTGTTCGCCGATGGATTTCACTTCCCGCAGGTGCGCACGTTCATCGTATCGAAAACGGGGAATGGGATTTGCCGAAAGGGACCGTGGTGATCCAGCATTACGAAATCCCCCATGGCACGGAAGGCAGTCCCTTCGAGACGCATCTTTTCTGGATCACCGGTCCGCGCACGGCGCGGGCGGCCGCCTATCGCTGGAAGGGTGTGGACGCGGCGCTCGTCTCCGAGGCACAGATTGTTCCGCTGGGGGACGCGGCCAATCATCGCTGGTTCACGCCGGCGCCGGAAGAGGCGCTCAATCTCGATGCCGTGGCGATGGGCTTCTTTTTGCCGGTCAATGGACGGCAGTTGAATCGCGATATTCTTGATCAAGTAACGGGACGAAACATAAACCAGATCACGCTTTGGAATCAGCGCGGCCTCTTCGATCCCGCATTCTCCGCGAGTGATCTCGCCGCCTTGCCCCGTCTCGCTGCTCCCGATGATACCGAGACGTCGCCAGAACAGCGAGTGCGCTCGTATCTGGATGTAAATTGCGCCGGTTGCCATCATCCGGGCGGACTCGCTCGGGCCGTGTTCGATGCCCGCTGTAGCATACCGCTTGATAAACAGGGGCTTATCGACGGACCGCTCATCTCCGGAGACGCTGGCGTCCCTGGGAATAAAGTCATCGTGCCCGGTTCACTCGACAAGTCGATCCTCTACCAGCGCCTGAAGCGAACGGACCCGGCTCGCATGCCACCTGTCGCGGTGAACGACGATCCTCAACCTATTTTGCCCGTCCTTGAACAATGGATTCAATTGCTGAAAGCCCCATGATACCACCCACCACATTTCGATCATCCTCGTTGCTTGTCGCTTTGGGAGCGCTCGTTTTCACCGTTGCGAGCTCCTTCGCCGAGCCTGTTAACAAAGAAACGATCAGTGTCTCGGAAACGACGCTTTTCGGCGACATGGATTGTTATCGCATCGAGACACCCTCGGCGACTTACCTCTTTGGAAAACGCGGTGCGGGATTTGCCAGCATTCTCGATCCGGCAGGTCATGACTGGATTTCCTATCACCACGGTGGACTTGCCCGGGGCGAATATCGCGGCCTGCCCAAGTGCGGGCAGCCCATCAAATATTTCCACTGTGGTTACGGCTTCGGCCAATACACCAACGACAACTGGTTTACCACCACCGTCGCGCTCACCGAACCGGCGCATGTCCGCATTCATTCCGAAACGAAGAATGGCGACGCTTCGGGCGATTGGGATTTTTTCCCGACGTACGCGACATTTACCCTCAATCGCTGCGGCAATGAAGGCTTTTGGTTTCTTTACGAAGGCACGCCGGACGGCGAGTTGAAGCCGGATGAACAATTTGCGCTGCGCCCTGGCGGAAAGCGCACTCCGTTGAGCGAGCCGTGGACGGAGACGACGCCGTGGGTGGCCTTCGGCGGAAAAGCATCGCAGTACGCGCTGGTGTGCGTGAATCACCAGGAGGATAGCCCGGTGGATAGTTATGTCTCGTGGCCTTACAAGCCCGAGCCGGATGGCGGCCTGAACGAAATGGTAGTTTTCGGCTTTGGCCGCGCGGGCTGGACCGATCCCAAGCAGCACACGCCCCAGATGCATACCTTTCCGGCGCGTTTCACCATCGCGCTCACCCGTGCGGATGACGCCGCCGGCGCCGCGGAAAAACTGCGCTCCACTCTTCGCAAATCTCCATGAAAATAGTCGCCACCCTTTGCGCGTCACTCCTGGCAGCACTATCGCTGCGCGCTTCTCCGTTACCTGCGGCTTCACCGCAAAGCCTCGGCTTTGATCCCGCTCGTCTCGCCGTTCTCCACGCGACGCTCGATCGGATGGTAAGCGATGGCCAGCAGGCGGGTTCGATCACGCTGCTCGCCCGCGATGGCAAGATCGCCGATGTCTATGTCAGCGGTTGCCGGGACATTGAAAACAAGCTGCCGATGCAACGCGACACGATCTGCCGGGTTTATTCGATGTCGAAGATTGTCACCGCCGTGGCCGTGCTTTCGTTATATGAAGACGGCCGGTTCAATTTGGAGGACCCGGTAGCCGACTATCTGCCCGAGCTGAAAAATCTAAAGGTGATGACGGGGGGCACACTGGAAAATCCGCAACTCGAGCCGCTCAAGCGTCCGGTCACAATCGAACATTTGCTCACTCATACGAGTGGTCTTGGCTACGATTTTGATGGAGCGGATGCGCCTCATCAAATCTATCAGCATGCGGATTTGTGGAATGGCTCGAGCCTGGATGCCTTCATCAAAAAGGTAGCGGCTCTTCCGCTGCGTCATCAACCGGGTGAAGCCTATACCTATGGCATTAATTTCGATGTCCTCGGCGCCCTGGTGGAGCACGTTTCCGGCAAGTCGTTTGGGGATTTCCTGCAGGAGCGCATCTTTGGTCCGCTGGCCATGAACGACACCGGTTTTGGCGTTCCGTCGGGAAAGATGACGCGGCTCGCCAAAACGTATAAGCACGGTCCCGATGGCAAACTCGTCGAGGCGGACCCGGTTCTCGGTGTCTATCCGGAGTCAGGCCGCAGTATTGCCAGTGGTGGCGGTGGTCTTTTCAGTACGGCTGACGATTTCGCGCGCTTCGCGCAGATGCTCCTCAATGGAGGGACGCTGGATGGACACCGCATCCTCGGACGCAAAACGGTCGAGCTCATGAGCGCGGATCACATTTCCACGCTGCCTCAGCCTGCGGGCACCGTTCACCCGGACAAGGGCTTCGGCTACGGCGTGGAAGTGACGACGAACGTAGGCCGAGGGGCGATCCCGGCCAGCGAGGGGCAATTCGGCTGGTACGGCGCAGCCACGACCTACTGCCAGATCGACCCGCACGAGCATCTCGTGGCCATTGCTCTGACCCAGTACTTTCCTTTCAATGGGAACAAGTTCTTCTCCAAATTCGCCACGGGCTACTATCAGGCCCTCCGTTGAGCCTTCTACTGAAAGCGCGTTTTCTCGATAGGTAGCCAGTTGACAAGGGGCCTTTCGTGCGCTTTCCTCACCGTCCCGCTGATCCCGGCGGCCTCAATTTTCTGCAATTTGCCGTTATGCCTACGACTGAAGTCATCCTTATTGAAAAGATCGAATCGCTCGCCGCGGAAGGCGATGTCGTGAAGGTCAAAGCCGGGTACGCCCGCAATTTTCTCATTCCTCGCGGAAAGGCGCTCGAAGTGACGCCCGCCACGATGAAGCGCCTCTCCGCCCTCAAGGCCAAGCGCGCTGAACGTGAAGCCGCGGAGCTGAACGAAGCGGAGGATCTCTCCCGCCGGATCAATAAGCTCAAGATCACCTTGGAACTCGAGACCGGGGAACAGGGTAAAGCCTTCGGATCCATCACCGCTGCTGACCTCGCGGAGCGCATCAAGGCTGAACTCGGCGGCAAAGTGGAGATCGACCGCCACCGCATCCAGCTCGACAAGCCGATCAAAGAAACCGGCGCGCACGAAGTGCCGATCAAGCTGCATCACGACGTGGTCGCGAAGCTGAACGTAAATGTGAAGGCCAAGGGCTCTGAGCCGGCCAAGGAAGCCAAAGCGGAAGAATCAAAGACGGAAGAAAAGGCGGGCGGATACAAGGCAAAGGTAAAGGCCAAGCACTCGAAGTAATCGGCTGCTAACAAGCAAGCGATTTAGTTTTCCAAAAACGGAGTTTCGGGCTGTCACCGAAGCTCCGTTTTTGCTTTCTTACGCGTCCGCAGCCATGCCCCTCGATGACCACTCTTTCTCCGACAAAACCCATGGCTGACGATGCCGCGAGTGGCAAAGGCAAAGGGGATTTGCGTTCCGGGGCTGTGCACACACCGGATTCTCACCGTATGCTGCCAGCCAGCGCGGATGCGGAGCAGGGCGTGCTGTCTTCCTTTCTGCTCGCCCCGCGCGAAGTCGGCGGCTTGTGCGCGGAGAAGGGGCTAAAGGCGGAAGATTTTCACGTCCCGGCGCATGCGTTACTTTACGGATTGCTGCTTGAGATGTGGGATGGGCAGAAGCCGATCGATATCATCACGGTGACGGAATTGCTGCGCTCCCGCAATCAGCTCGATCAAGTCGGCGGTCCTGCCTTTGTCACCCAGCTTTTCACCTTCCTGCCGACGGCCGCCAATGCCGGATACTATCTGGAAATCGTCCAGGAAAAGCGCACGCTGCGCGAGATCATCCGCGTGTGCACGGAGTACGCTTCCCGTTCCTACGAGGAACAGGAGAATGTCGCCGGCCTGCTCGACGACGTGGAAGGAAATATCCTCAAGATTGCCCAGGAGCGGTTCAAGGCGAAGACGTTGGGGATGAAGGAGCACGTGATGTCGGCCATCAGTTCCATCCAGGATCTTTACGAGCGGCGCGGCGGCATCACCGGGCTGGCGTCGGGTCTGGCCGATTTGGATAAAATGACGGACGGTCTGCACGGTTCGGAAATGATCGTGATCGCGGCGCGCCCCTCCATGGGAAAAACGGCGCTGGCCATGAATATCGCCGAATATATCGCCGTGGATGAAAAGAAGCCGGTAGCGGTGTTTTCGCTGGAAATGAGCGCGCAGCAGCTCGTGCAGCGTTTGCTCTGCTCCCGCGCGCGTGTGAACCTTGGCCGTGTGCGCGATGGGTTCTTGAGTGAGCGCGATTTTCCGGCACTCACCGCCGCGGCCTCCAAGCTCGCGGAAAGCAAGATCTTCATCGACGACACCGCGGGCCTTTCCATTCTCGAACTGCGCGCCAAGGCACGGCGCCTCAAGAGTCAGCATAACATCGAGGCGATTTTCATCGATTACTTGCAGCTCCTGCGGTCCACCTCGCGGCGCGCTCAGGACAATCGCCAGATCGAAATCGCGGAAATCTCCAGCGGGGTCAAAGCGCTCGCCAAGGAACTGTCCATCCCCATCGTGGTCCTGGCACAGCTCAATCGTAATCCCGAATCGCGCGCGGGAGAGAGCAAAGGCCGGCCGCGGTTGAGCGATCTGCGTGAATCGGGTTCCATCGAGCAGGATGCCGATCTCGTCGGCCTTCTCGTACGCGAAGAATACTATGCAGACAGTGACGAAGAGAAATCACAGGCCGAAGGTAAAGCTACGCTGATTATTGCCAAGCAACGCAATGGACCAGTGGGCGATGTGCCGCTGACGTTTCTCAAAGAATACACCCGTTTCGAAACGCGCACGGAGCGGGAACCGGAGCAGTAAGGTAAATCCTTTCCGCGAAGTGCATCCACTTCACAGACAGGAAGTTCTTAAACTAGGAAGACCAGCAAAGACGCCAGCGGGTTAGCGAACTTAGCTAGTTTACTTTACCCGCTCCGCGATGTTCATCGAGCCACGCGGCGGCGGCGCCCGGATCGGTTTCACTCCAGCCGGAGGCGGTCGCCAGCATCATGCCGCTCCTTGGTTCTTCTCCGCCGAGTTCCGCTGCTTTCGTGGTGACCAGGTATTCGGCGGCGCTACGCCCATCCCGTATGCCCCAGCGTCGGAAAAGCGCTTCCAGATAAGCTCTCCGGCGCTGCTCATCTTTCAATCGGCGGGAAGCGACGACACCTGCCTGAGGATTGGTGGCGGCAAAGCGCTCGGCTGCTTCGGTCATCAATTCGTAGTCCATTTCGTCCTTAAGCGACAGAGCCAGCCGGACAAGCTCCAGCCGAGTGGGTGCAAAGCCGGGCTGAGTGACGAATTTTCCCCGCCCATGCGACACCCCGCGGACCTCTTGTTTTCCGCGACTGACGGAAATGCCAGCATGACATTTTCCATCTCCTTCCGCGACCCCATTGCCGGCAAGGATACCGAGCATTGCGGCGATGGAGCAGCCAGCAAGAGTGAGCAATCTGGACATGCGGGATGGCGGGGTGGGGGTGAGGGCGGGACAGGGACGACTATCGTAGCCGAAGAACCTCAGAGCGCAATCACCCAAACGGGTGGTTTTTCATGCGATCCCCGTCCCGGGACATCTGAGACGATAAGCGTGACCTGTGCTTGACAAATGCGTTGGGAATTGATCCAAACACCGCGCGATGAGCGACCAGCCCCCAACGCCGGTTCCCGTTCCGCCCTCTTCACCAAAGGGATCGAACTCCGAAAAAGTTGCCACGATTGCGACTACCGTCGGGGTCTGTTGTTGCGTGGTTTTGTGGCTGCAACCGGAATGGCCTGCGGCCGTTGGCGTGATTGGAGTGGCTGCGGCGTCTGCCTACGTTTGTGTGCAGTTGATGAAGTAGAGCGGGATTGGTAAATCCGGCTTAGAATCGGCAAGGATCGGCGTATCGATCCAAGACCGCGGCCTTCAGGAGTCGGACAGCGGCGGATTCCCCTCCAGCCACTGCTGCCACATTTTCCGAAACGCAGCATCAATCTCATGCGCATGGCCCTTGGCGTCGCGCAACGGGGAGGCCTCCATGCGGGCTCGAAGTGTGGATCGTAGCTGTTGGAGCCACTCGAAATCGTTTGCTAATGAGAGGGCTATTTCCACGTACGCATCGGGTGTGAAGGCTATCAATTCCGGCAGTCCGACATTCGAGAGAATGCTTCGAGTCCCGCGGCCGATAGCGGTTTTTCCGGAAAGAGTGATCACCGGGATCCCCATCCAAAGAGCGTCGCAAGTGGTGATGCCGCCGCCGTATGGAAATGGATCCAGAGCGATATCGATCTTCTGCAGCGATCGGATATAGCCTTGCCAGGATTGCTGCCCGACAAAATCCAGTCTGCTTTCGGAGACGCCATGACTAGTGAAATATTCCGTTATATTTCTCCGGCTAATGCCCTGGGGCGCGTTTAGCAAAAGCCGGGACGCAGGCACCTTTGAGAGGATCCGAGCCCAGAGCTCCAGCGCTGCGGGAGAAACTTTGGCGAAATTATTGAGACAACCGAAGGTGATTTTGCCTGAACTCGACGCCGGGAGCGGTGAAACTTCCGGCGTCTCACCAAGAGGTTCATAACACCAGTAGCTGTGGGGAAGGCGGATGGTTTGTTCCCTGTAGCAAGAGAGATCGGTCTCGATGGGATCGAGGTAAGGATCGCTCAAGCGATAGTCCATGGCGCGCATTCCCGTTGTCCCACAGTAAGCGAGATAGCTAACCTGAATCGGCGCCGGTTTACGTGCAAAGAGGGGCAGCCGGTTTCCTGCGGTGTGCAAGGCGAGATCCACGAGAATATCGATTCGGTCTGCTCGGATCATTGCTGACGCGGAATCATCGTCGAGGTTGGCAATTTCCCGCCAGTCATCTGAATTCTCCTGGATTCGCCGTGTGATCTCGTCTGATTTAGCGACGTTCGAATAACAGACGATCTCTACTTCCTCACGATTGTGGGCGGATAGCAGCGAAAGAATGTTGCATCCGACCACGTGCCTGCGGAAGTCCGGGGAAACATAGCCAATGCGCAATCGTTTATTCGGAGAGCGATCGTGGTCGTAGGGGGCGCTGCCGGCCTTGTTCACTTGCCCATGTTTGCGATCCCACTCCATGGATTGCCTGAGGATTGCCTGGGCCTCAAATTTTGGATGAAAGCCGAGAGAATAAAGCAAATTGCTATGGAGGTCTGGCGCATCCGGTTGAAGCAGAACCGCCCTGCGGAAGCACTCGAGGCTACGGTCGATCTCCGCGCGTGCGCGAAAGGCATTGCCCAGATTGTTATGAATCACGGCTTCGTTGGGATTCAACTGCAGCGCTCGTTGATAAGCCTCGATGGATTCATCTACTTTCTCTAACGATTGCCATGCATTGCCGAGGTTATACCAGGGGCGCGATTGTTCGGGCTTGAGACGAACACTCTCTTCGAGGAAAACCGCAGCCTCTTCATATTGTCCAGTATCAAGTAACACAGCGCCGAGGTTGGCTTGAGCTTCGGCGTGATCCGGTTGCAGTTCGGTGGCCTTTCGTCCTGCGGCAATCGCGTCGGCGAGCAGTCCCTTTGCCTGAAGCGCGGCGCAAAGGTTGCTATAGGTCTCGGCATAAGATGGGTCGAGTATCAAGCTGCGCTGGTAAGCGGCAATGGCTGCGTCGATTTGGCCGCCGGCCTGCAAAGCGGTGCCAAGATTACTCTGCACCTCTGCTCTTTGCGGTTCCATCTGTGCGGCGCGACTCAGCAAGTCTATGGCTACCTTGGAATTGCCGCAATCCGAGGCGAGAATTCCGAGCAAACGTATGGCTTCGTAATGGCGGGGTTCTTCGCGCAATATTTCCCGATAAAGCATCTCGGCGTCGCGGAGCCTGCCGGCGCGATGGTGCGCAAGTGCCGCGTGAAGCTTTGCTGTCACAGAATCGGACATGCCCTTTTCAATCACCTATCCGTTCTCGATCTTCCTTTTCCACATCTCTCGATAGGCGGCTTCAATAGCGCGGGCGTGACCCCTGGCGTCGCGAAGGGGGGAATTCTCCATCTTGGTGCGCAGGCTCGATCTTAACTCCCGGCGGCGCGAAGGGTTGTTCGCCAGGGCGATGGCAATGGCAACGTACCGTTCAGGTGTTTCGGCAACCAAGTCCGTCAGGCCGATGTTGGAAAGGATGCTATTGCCAGCCCGCCCCACGGCCGTATTTCCGAATAAAGTAACGACCGGCACTCCCATCCACAGCGCATCGCAGGTCGAAATCCCGCCGCCATAGGGAAAAGGATCGAGAGCAATGTCGATATGCTGCAACGCGTAAAGGTATTTCTCCCACGACTGGCGGCCCATAAACCGGATTCGCTCTGGATTTACCTCCTGCGCCGCAAACCAACGAGTCGTCTCCTCGCGGCAAAAGCCGGGCGGAGAATGAAGCACCAGTTGAGAGCCCGGAACGCCTCGGAGAATCTCCGCCCAGAGATCGAGCGAGGCAGGCTTCACTTTAGAGAAGTTGTTCAGACAACCAAACGTGAGGATTTGTCCATCGGCTGCCGGGCTGACGGCGGGAGTGGGGCCAAACGGTTCGTAGCACCAATAGGAGTGCGGAAGGCGGAAGGTTTGCTCGCTATAGCCCGCCAATTCGCATCCCGGTGGATCGAGCCACGGATCGCTGAAGCGATAGTCCATCGTCGCCATGCCGCTCGTTCCCGCATAGGCCAGGTATGTTACTTGAATGGGTGCGGGTTTGTGCGCAAAGAGAAGGAGCCGATTCCGCGCAGTGTGCAGGGCAAGATCGACGAGAATATCGATCCGGTCATTCCGAATCATCGCTGCCGCGGCTTCATCGGACAGGCCCGTGATATTTCGCCAGGTTCCGCTCAGGGCCTGGAGTTCCTTGGTGACGTGGTCCGGAGAAAGAACATTGCTGTAGCAAAAGATTTCAAAATTCTGCCGGTCATGTTCACGGAACAGCGGAAGCAGGTTGCAGCCTACCACGTGATGGCGAAAGTCCGGAGATACATAACCAATGCGCAGCGGGCGGTTCGAGTTACGATCGATTTCGATGTGCGCGATGCGCGATTTCAACGGCGAGGCGTGCTGATGGTCCCAACGCCGCGCTTCGGCGAGAATGGCCTCGGCGTCATACGCGGGATGGGAAGATAGCGAAAAGACGAGATTGCTATGAATCGAGGCAGCGGAGGGTTCGATGCTGAGAGCCTTGCGGAAGCAATCCAAAGCTTCATTTAATCGCCCTGAATCCTTATGGCGATTGCCCAGATTGTTATAGGCCGAAGGATAGTTTGGATCGAGGCGGAGAGCTTCCTGCCCGGTAGTGATCGCTTCGTCAATCTGCCATTTTTCCGCGAGGGCGACGCTGAGGTTGTTCAGCGTTCGGCTCTGGTCGGGTTCATGGGCGAGGCTACGCCGATAGGCTTCGATCGCTTCATCAAACCGGCCTTGCGCCTGGAAAATATCGCCAATTCCGCTATATGCGCCGGCATGATCCGGCATGACGCGAATCGTTTCACGATACGCGGCCATGGCTTCGTCAAGACGCCCCTTTTCCTGATAAATGTTCCCCAGGTTTCGCCATGCTCCCGGGTGGTTGGAATTGTGGCGAATCGCTTCCTGATACGCCACCGCGGCTTCCTCTGACCGGCCTAGAGATTGGAGCGCGTTACCCAAATTAAAATGGTAGTCGGCCTCCGCGGGAAGGAGGGATATCGCCTTTTGGTAGGCCACGATCGCCTCGCCGGTTTTTTTGTCACCCGCGAGCGCGTTTCCGAGATTGTTATACGCTGCGGCGTACTGTGGATTGAGCTTCAATGCTTCCCGGCATGCCTCAATGGCTTCGGTGAAATTACCGTGCTGGCAGAGAGCGCTTCCAAGATTGCTATGTGCCAGGAAGAAGTTCGGATCGAGACGCACCGCCTCGCGAAAGGCCTCCACGGCTTCGACGACGTTTCCCGTGGCCAGCAGGGCGGTTCCGAGATTGTTATAGGTGTTCCCATTTTGTGGATCTGCCTGAAGCGCTGCCCGGTAGCAGGCGATGGCCTCGGTGAGTTTGCCCAAAGCCTGATAGGCATTGCCTAGATTGCAATGGGCTTCCACATTGCGCGGCTCATGGACGAGCGCCCGGAGGAGCAGAGCGATGCCTAGTTCAGGCTTTCCCAGCTGTGCGGCGAGCGTTCCCAGCAACCGCAACGCCTCTGCATTGTGCGGCTCGTCGTCTAACACACGCCGATAGAGGGCCTCCGCTTCCGTAAACCGGCCGGCTCGATGATGATCGAGCGCGGTTTGCAGGGTACCGGAGTGGATCGAGGGAGCCATCGAGAAAATTAATCGGCAAAAGTAACACCTGCGATTCTAGCGAGCACGCTTCTCCCGCCAAGCTGCGGAATCTCGGAACGCGAAGAAAATTCCGCGGCGTCTGCCTTAAATCCAGCCGCGGCGGCGAAAATCCCCGAGATTATCACCCGCCGAATCCTGGATGAGGTCCGCGGCAAACTTCAGCAGGCACACTTCCCAACCTTCATCGACCCCATGGATAATCGCGCTCAGGGGATCCTCAGAGCGATCTATGACCTGGCGCAAGCGGTCCACGACCTGGTTGACCGGATCGTGGACGATATTCTCCGTCACATTCGTTTTGCTGAACTGGTAGTTGAGAAATGCCATGTGGCGGGCGTGATCACGCAGCCAATCGACGAAAGCTTCGGCCCGCTCGCCGAATCCTTCGAGCAGCGTGCGCTGGATTTGTCCCGGGGTAATGATCCTTGGCTTCTCAGCCAGCAAACGCCCGTCGCGGATTCGCACCTCGTTGGCCCGGTCCATCATTTCCGTGATGAGATAGAAGCGGAAGCTGGTGGTGCCAAAAGTGTCGATTCGTCGCTGAGGAGCCAGGATTACCTGGGTATTCTCCATGGCATATTGGATCGTGTCCTCGTTCAGCATCGGTTCAGCGTGACCAAATCAACACCCGTTATACCCCTTCGTCCACAGCCTGGGCCGCTTGCATGACCAGTGACTGCCACGAGCCGTGGATGGTGGATGGAACGGATTCCTCCACGGGAAATTCGCGCGCGGTGCCTTGGCTCCAGGAAAAAATCTCTTTCAGCGCGGGCACTCCCACCGCTTCTTCGAGTTGCGCGTGTACGATGTTTCCCGCACGGAAATAAAGCTGGCCGGTGCGTCCGCCTGAGGCGAATTCCATCGCGGTCGTAGCGCCCGCGAGACACTTGAGCTGGATGATGTCCAGCGGTGTCAGGTCCATGAGCGAAGCACGAAAAGCCTGTGAGGTGTTGGTCGCAGCGAAAGCCTGGGTGAGGAACTCCACGACGGCCGGTGTGCTGACTGGCTTCTCCAGGAATTTCAACGCACCGAGCGCGGCAGCCTGCACCTGGTACTCGGGCAGGGGATTCGAGGTGATCACGATGGCCTGTGCCTGAGGTTGCACGGTGGACATTTCCCACAAAAAATCGAGCCCGGACCCATCGGGAAGCACCACATCGATTACAAAGAGATCGATCGATATTCCGGTTGCCCTCAGTCTCGCCTCTTGGAGATTTCGCGCCAAAATGGGACGACACGCGGGAAGATGCGTGAGGATCGCCCGCTCCAGAGCAATGGCGGTGACCAAGCAATCTTCAAGAAGAAGAATGATGGGGTGTGCCTGCATGCGTGTGTGTAATGAGTTTGGGGACGGTTAGCAAGCGGTTCGTTGCTTGTGCTTGGGAATTTCGAATTCGGATTTGATGGGTTCTTTACAAGGCAGACTCACGACCACCACCGGGTGCCGGTGACGGACGCCTCAATCGGCGCACCGAAGCCCATAGCATAAAAGGTGCGCGGGCACCAGCCGAATGGCATGGTGCCCGCGCTGTTCCCCCCAGAACAGGATGCACCTTACCTAGGAAAACGCGCATCGCAAGTGACTTTGTGAAATTTTTCACAAAGTGGTCTTTCATCGCGTTTCTCTCTGAAAAAGCGGGCTTCGAGAGGTAAAAATTGCCGGACGATTCTACGGCCCGAACTGCATCGCGCCGCTCGGTTTCGTCTGAGCCCCAGTAGGCGGATTCGTCTCCTTTGTTTGCAGAAAAAATCCCTTACCGATGTGTTGTTTGGGCACTATCACCCCTGAGAAAGTCATGGTTCGAAGGGAGCTATTGGCAAAAACTACGTATGTTCCCGAATACGTGCCGTAGGTCGGATTGAAAGCCACGGAAATGCCATCCGCTCCGACGGTGAGCTTGTTAACCATCGAGACCTGCACGGATCTGTTCTGATCGGGAAAACTGCTTCTACCGAAAAAGGTCAGCTTTGCAGTATCTGCCGGGTTCCCGCTCAGGCCCAATTGAAGCGCCAGCTTGGGGGCCGGCAGTTTGTAAAACGAACCGGAGGAAGTCAGCGTCGTGTCGAAAGCGGCAGGGAAGTAGGCATTCGTGGCTTGCGCTGGTTTAAACCACGTGACGGTTCCGGTCACGTCGTTGCTGCTGTCGTCGCCTGGTCCTGAAAAAGTCAGCGCCCCGTAGGCTGCTCCCAGTCTGCTATACAGCACAGAGTAAAAGGGAAAGCTGCCGGTCGAGGAAATGGTGCCGGAGCTCGAGAATTTGGTTCCATCCGCCAGCGTTCCGGTGAGGCTCACGAGGCCAGTGGTGCCGACGGTTGCCACCGCCCAGCCATTTCCTTGCGGAAAATTGCTGGCGGTGTTGGTCGCATTGGGAGGGAGGGAAATGGTGTACGCTCCCGCCATGGATGCTGGGCTCGATGCAGAAAACGTGTCCCGGTCCGCGCTGATGTTATAAGTAATGCCATCGACGGCAATGGTCCCTGTTACTTTATTAACCGTGGAACCCTGTACGGTGGCCAGCCCCACGGTGAGGTGTGCTACCAAGTGATGCTTCGACAGGATCGTATCCAGGTCAAACGCACCACTTCCGTTGAAGAAACCTTTGAAACTGAGGATCACGCCACTCAGGTTATATTTCGCGGTGAAGCTTCCCGCTTTGGTCAGGTTGAGTGAAAGCAAACCTGTGTCCTGCTGGGCACTCGTGCCAAATCCGTTGTAAGCGCCGGACGTTTCCGGAGCAAAGGGATCTTTGATAAATTTGGCGGTGAGCTTCAACCCCGCCTTCATCGTGAAAGTAAACGATGCGCCGCTGAAGGCAATGGCGTCACCCGCGGAATCGGTGCCGGTCCAACCGTCAAAAACGAAACCCGGAGCGGGTGTGGCTACAATGGTATATTTCTGCCCGTACTTGCGAATCGAACTGGGATAGAAGGTTTTGGGGGCGGCTGCTCCCTGGACCGTTCCTCCCGGGCCGGGATTCGTATCGTTTGATAGATTAACGATGGTAATCGGCAGCGAGTCGGAG
>FTBG01000458.1_pt1 | contig 26280 bp, 21 predicted proteins | sample 1639311 | NCBI WGS metagenome assembly FTBG01 (sample SAMEA3914864, study PRJEB12502) | metagenome | biome: forest; material: soil | place: USA | collected 2012-03-12 | depth 0.3 m | reverse complement strand
GGCGGCATGGCGGTGCAACAGTTCATCGGAGTATGGGGAGGCGGATCTTCGGTTTTCTTGGATCTGGGCACGCCTCGCAAAATCAATCGCTGGCTCGCCGGGCAGGGCACCAATTCCCGCTTCAAACCCGCGGTAAATATAACACTCTTTGCCAGTGACGACGGCCGCACCTGGCGCGAGATCGACTCCTATGAAGGCGAAATGGCGACGATCGACCGCACCGTGCCCGAATTCACCACGCGCTGCGTGCGAGTCACACTCGTCGAGCCATCCACCAAGAACGATCCCTACAATCGCATAGGCCAGGTGGAACTCTTCAAGGGCGACGTTAAGATATTCCGGAAGCCTCACAAGGAAGCGAATCTCACCCACGGCAAAAAAGTATTCGATCAAGGCAATACCGCCGTAAATCATACCCCTGGGGAAGCCATTGATGGGGAGCCGCCGAGTACCTGGGAGGCGTACGCGGCTCCTTCCTGGCTGGCGGTGGATCTCGGCGACCCGCAAAAAGTGAACCGTTGGGTGGTCCTCCACTCGGGCGCCACGGGCAGCGCGTCGCATGGCCGGCCCGCCCTGCACGATACGGTCTATTTTAAATTGCAAGCTAGTGATGACGGCCAAAACTGGCGAGACATCGACACGGTGATCGACAACCATTCCGACGTGACTGACCGCACCGTGCCCGAATTCACCACTCGCTTTGCCCGCATCTATATCATGGAGCCTTCCAGCAGCGGTGATCCTCGGTGCCGGATCGGCGAGTTTGAGTTGTACGGGACGGAAGAAATTACAATGGGGATGGATTAGGCTGGAAATGGGTTTGGCGGAGCCGGGTCCTGTCTCACAAGCAGACCACGCAACCATTTCGCACTCTTATCCCGGCATAGCCTCAGCGAAGCCGGACGCATAGGTGTAGGTGTAGGTGAATGTGTAGGATGAAGGAAAACCCCACTCCCACCTGCGATCCTGCCCTAGCCAAATGCCTTCAAAAACGCCACTTCGATCGCCAACTGCTCCTGGATTCCCGGATTTCCCAACTGCTCACGCAAGGTTTCCAGCGCTCCGGCTTTGCGCAGGCAGGCGACAGCTGTGTCGCGCGCGGCGGCTGCCGCGGTGTCGGCGCTGAATTCCGGCAAATCCAGGCGGATGCCCTGTCCACCCGTGGCTTGCTGGCGCAGCACATCACCCCACCAAGCCTCCAGCATTTCAAGTAACCCATTGCGCTCCGCCACATAGCGGGCTTCGGTGAGTGCCTTGAAATAATCCTCCCGCTCTTCAAACCACTTCGCATCGGCAAATTGCTTGTAGCGCACTTCCTCGGCCTTCGATTCCGCCTCGCTCTGCGCCTGCGCAGCTTCCTTCGCCTCGCCAAGCAGCTTTTGAAAATCGCGGATCAGACTGAATACCTGCGGCAAATCGCCTTTCCCTCGCTGCGTGCCAGCGCGCAGGACCGCGAGCAACTCACGCTGGCGCGCTGTGAGCGGCGGCTTCTCGCTGGATTGCAGCGGCACCTCGATACAGCGTGACAGAATCGTCTCAAGTAACTGATCGGGAAAGGCCGTGACCAAAATGAGATGGGTGCGGGCTGGCGGCTCCTCCAGCGTTTTCAAAAAAGCATTGGCGGCCTGCAGATGAAGGCGGTCGGCATCGAAAATTACTCCCGCTTTTCGCCCGCCGCGCGCGGAACGCATCTGCAGCGCTCGCTCCAGATCGCGGATCTGATCGACCACGATGCGCCGCGATTTCGATTCCGGCTCAATGGTATGCACATCCGCATGACGCAGCGGATCGCTTTCCTCACCCACGATGAGCCCGCAGAGCTGTGAAGCCAGTTCGCGCTCACCGCTGCCGGGCGAGCCCGTGAGCAAGTAAGCGTGCGCCAATCGGTCGCGAGCCGCGGCTTGGCGAAGGAGGCCCAGGGCCTCGCTGTGGCTCAGGGGCATTGCCTGTTACTTGGTAATCACACGCGGCGCCGCGGGCGGAGCGGACGCCGCCGGCGCCGAAGCGCTATTCGCCGCGGGCACGCTGCCTGTCGCGCTGGCCACGCGCTCCACCGAGCCATGGCCCTGCTGCACAAAGGTATTGTTTTCACCGTACTGCGCCCACGGCCCTTTGGGCACTTCGCGAAATTCCACAAAGCGCCAGTCTGTCACGTCGATAGGACTCAGACCCAGGTAATCGCGCACCGCCGGCGAAACGTCGAGCCCGGCGCCGCGGTTCAGGTTGGGCAGAGGCCGCTGATCGCCAAAGACGTACTGCCAGTGGTCCGTACGGAAAGGACCGCAATCGCTCCACTGCGCGTAGCACACGACATTGGGCCGTTCCGACTTGCGAATGGCAATCCAGCGATCGTGGCACACGCTCTGGCCAGGTTTGACGAAGGCATTGCGAAACCAGGGAATCACTTGCGGCGCCTCGGGCTTGGTCGCACCGTGAGTCACGTCATTGTAAGGCAGCGCAATATAAAAGGGATTCTGCCGCGGGATGAAATTGGCCGGGATATAGTTGTGCCGATGGCCCGGATCGGGGTCATCAAAGCCTCCGTAGCTGGAGGCCCAGTTCAGGTCCCACGACGAGGAGTGATTGCTCACCGGATTGCGCGCGCTGGCGTTTTCCCCTACCCAGAAAATGGTGGTGACGATCTGCATTTTCCACGGATAGACGGACGAGCCGAAGACGAGCGGGCGCGAATTCGTAGGCACGAGCACGGTCGGCTCGAGGTGGAGCAAGGCGCTTTCACGCAGTTTCTCGGCGTATTTCGAGAAATCAGCGCTGCTTTGAAATGGGCTTTCGGCGAAAACGGCGCTCTCGAGCAAAAGCCCTAGAGCGGCGATCCCGACTATGATCGACAGTGAAGCTGTTTTCATGAGCACGGAACGGGCGTGCGTATAAGCGAAGATGGCGGCGGGGTAAAGGGATTTTCCCCGGGTTGGGTGGTGGGCGGCAAGCCAGGATGGCCGGTCTGCCTTTCATCCTACACTTTCACTTACACCTACACTTGCGCGGAGCGCGAAATGGGGAGGTGGAAGTGTGGCACGGGCATCTTGGCCCGTGGAAAGTGGAGTAAACTCGAGATTTGCCCTATGGGCAGGATTAGGCGCACGCAGCACACCAAATCCGTGCCTTCACCACCCATTTTGCACTCCCTTGTTCCGGCGTAGCCTTAGCGAAGCCGGACGCATGAGTGAGTGTAAGTGTAAGTGAAAGTGTAGGATTAACGACGACGCCCTACCCAATCCGCAATCCGCCGCAGACCGCCTACGCCACCGGATCCACATTCACTCGCCGGCCTTCGCTATCAAAGCGAACCTTGCCATCGACGAGAGCGAAAATGGTGTAATCCCGGCCGAGGCCGACATTGCGACCCGGCAGAAACTTCGTGCCGCGCTGGCGAATGATGATATTGCCCGCGACGACGGCCTCGCTGCCAAACTTTTTGACGCCGAGCCGCTTGCTGACGCTGTCGCGTCCGTTCTTGACTGAGCCCTGACCTTTCTTGTGTGCCATGTGAAGGGAGAGTGTTGGAAGTTGGAGGATGAAAAAATGCTTAGGCGCTGATCCCGGTGATGCGAACGCGCGTCAATTTGCGGCGATGGCCGACCGTGCGGTGATACCCCTTCCGGCGGCGATACTTGTAGGCGATGACTTTCGGGGCCTTAAGCTGTCCGACCACCTCGGCCGTCACGGAAGCGCCTTTGAGCGCGGAACCAGCCTTGAAATCCGCTCCCTCACCGATGAAAAGTACTTCGGAAAAGGTCGCGGTTCCGCCCACCTCGGCGTCCAGCTTATCGATATCGACGAGCTGTCCTTCCGAAGCGCGGTATTGTTTGCCGCCTGATTTAAAAACTGCGTATGCCATAATGGTGGTCTTTCAGGAAAAAGGTGGGGAAGCTGCCACGTTGTCTCCGACCCGGCAAGGGGAATTTTGCCGAATTTTCACGGATTTGCAGAAGTTTAGTGCGACCTGGCGAAGTTCAAGGTCTCGCAGATCGAGGTCTGAGGAGATATGGATGCAAATCCCTCGTGAAAAGCGAGCACTTCGCTCCCTCTAAGAGGCCGCCGCGAAAACGCAGAGGCGCAGAGAATTAAGAGGAGCGACGCAGAGGAACGGTGGTTTCTCTGCTCCCTCTGCAAGGCTCAACTCTCTGTCTCTGCGCCTCTGCGCTTTCTTAATCGACCGAATTTGGAAAACGTTTGCCCAAAAAAAGGTCGCTCGGCAAAGTTCAGCCCGTGATTAAAGGAAGCTCCCGTCGCAAAGCCACTCATCCCATCGATTCACTTTTTCTCGACCGCTGGTCTCCCCGGGCCATGACCGGCGAAAGCATCCCGGAGCCGGACCTGATGTCCCTCTTTGAAGCCGCGCGCTGGGCGCCATCTTCGCGGAATAATCAGCCGTGGCGCATCCTCTACGCCCGGCGCGACACTGAGCAATGGCCGCTTTTCTTCGACCTCCTGGTGGATGCGAATAAAGCCTGGGTGAAAAACGCCGCGGCTCTGCTGCTGTTTATTTCCAAGACGACGTTCGATCACAACGAAACGCCGTCGGTCACCCATTCTTTTGATTGCGGCGCAGCCTGGGAAAATCTGGCGCTGCAAGGCACCCTGAAAGGTTATGTAGTCCACGGAATGCAGGGCTTCGACTACGAGCGTGCTAAAACCACTCTGAAGATTCCGGATGTTTTTCGCGTGGAAGCAATGGTGGCCGTCGGCATCCCGGCTCCGGCGGAAACGCTGCCGGAAGAAGTGCGCACGCGTGAAGTACCAAACGACCGCCGGCCGATTGTGGAGACGATTTGCGAGGGTATCTGGAAGGGGTGAGCGGGTGGGTAGTCTTGGTTCGGGGACCTGCTCGAAATTGCGCTTTCTCACGCCGCCAATTTTCCAGTCTCGAGCCGTTCCAGACGCTGCACAAGCAGACTGAGGAATAGGCCGACGTCGGTCACAACCCCCACCGATTCGAGCGAACCGCGATCGGCGAGCTTGGTCACGACAGCAGGATTGATATCCACGCAAACTAGCTTTACGCCCGCGGGAGTCATGTTTCCCACGCCGATCGAGTGCAGCATGGTCGAGAGCATCAGGACCATTTCCGCGCCCTTGAGGAGGCGGGCGTAGTCGGCCTGGGCGCGGATGAGGTCCATCTGCGTTTCCGGAAGCGGGCCGTCGTCGCGGATCGAGCCGGCCAGCGAAAAGGGCACGCCGGCCTTGATACATTCATAGAAAATTCCGCTGGTGATCACGCCGCGCGCCACCGCTTCGGAGATACTTCCGCAGCCGCGGATGGCATTGATCGTGCGCAGGTGATGGCGATGCCCACCGCGCACGGGCAAGCCGCGCTGGAGATCGACGCCCAGCGAAGTGCCAAGTAACGCCTGCTCCAGATCGTGCACGGCGATAGCATTGCCGCCGAGCACGGCGTGAATATAGCCTTCGCGAATGAGCCGCGCGAGATGCTCCCCCGCACCCGTGTGTACGACGACGGGGCCGGGCACGACCACGACCTTGCCGCGGCGCGCGCGAATCCTTTGCAAATCCCAGGCGATGCGCTCCACCACGAGCTCGACACGCCGCTCGCTGGAGACGCCCGCCCCCATGAAGCTAAATTCCTCGGCCGCACCGGCGCCTTCGCCGCGTCCATCACGCGCTTCCGTTTTGCGGATGGTGCGGATGCCGCGCACACCAACCACGATTTTTTCACCAGGAATCAAGTCACGGATCAATTTACAAGACGCCGCACCCCCTTCCACCACAATCACCCCATCCATGCGCTGGCCCTCGACTTTTAGCCATTTGCCGCGCGAACGCACTTCCGTTGGGTAGATACTGGTGGCATAGAAATCGTCGGGCGCGACTCCGGCTTTCTGTACGAGCTGCAGCTCCGCATCGCTCAAGTCACTCGGCGGCGGGACCGCACCGAGATCGATCAATTGTCCCATGATTTTTTCGAGCACCTCCGGCGATGGCGCGGAAACTTTGATGCCCGCTTTGGAAGTGCTTTGACGCTGCCGGCCTAAATGAAAATCGAGGATCTGAAAACTGCCGCCGCCCTCCACGGTGAGATCGAGCGCACGCTCCAGCAGGCCGGAATCCAGTAAATGGCCTTCCAACTGCACAATGCGGCTTTCCACGAGCGGTGGGAGCGCTTCGCGCGGCACAGCGGCACGGGCATGGAGCGCGAGCGTGAGGCATTTGGCGGCGCCGCCGGATTTCATGAATTCGCTCATCGGCGTTTCGATCATGCGAAAGCCTTCCGCGGCGAGGCGGCGTTTGAGTTCATCGCCGGCTTGATTAAAGACGATGGTGTCGCCGAGGTTCACGGCATTGCAGACAAAGCGCAGCGCGTCGGTTTCATCCACGGCGAGGCGTTTTTCCACGGGCACGCGCGATTCGATGAGACGCTGGGAGTGAGCATCGAAAGCTCCGGGGTAATATAACAAATAGCCGCGCGCGAGCGGGCAGAAACAAGTATCCAGGTGATAAAAGCGCGCGGAAATGAGCCGAAGGGAGAGCACTTCGAGACGGAACATCCGCCCGAGAAGCGGATGGGAATCGAGCTCGGTGCGCTGGCCGTAGCCCGCCCAAAGCACACCCCGCTCCGGGTCAAGTAACGCATCGCCACCGCCTTCAAAGGGCAGATCGGGAGGCAACTCGTGCACGTGAAATCCGCGGCTGGCAAACCAGCGTTTGAAATGCGCCTCCTCGCCACGCCTTTCCGGATGGAGAAAGCGGCTGACCACGGCATCATCGCCAATGACAAGCCCCGCATTGGCCGTGAAAACCATGTCGGGCAAACCGCGCTGCGGATGGGCCAGTTCGATATCGGCCTCTGTCTCCAGCGCGGATACCAAGCCGCGCCACTGATCGAGCGCCAGTTCGTGGGAAGCCCGGTGGATGTTGCCTTCCATCCAGGGGTTGATCACGTACTCCACATCGTAGAAATCCGGCGGGCACATAAGCAATCGGCCGCGTTCCTTCATGGGGGAAGATAGCGCGCGAAATGCTAAAAAGCAAACCGAGGTGGTCGCGGCAGTGGGGGAGCGGACTCGCTGCGCCGATTTTGAAACTCAGGACGATTCGACAGAAATTGCTCATCTAGCATGTCGCATCGAATCGCAGAACGTCTTCGTTAAAAAGTTGAATGTTGAACGTTGGAAGTTGAAAGTTCTTCCATTCTCCAGCGAATGCCCGCGTTCACCACCAGCCTCGATCTCCCCACCCTGCACGATCTCACTTACTCCGATCTGCAGGCGGAACTGATCGCGTCTGGCATTCGTCCCATCCACGCGCATGCGCTCTGGCGCGCGCTTTATGGCGATTTTCAGACGGAGTTCGCGGGCATCGCTTTTTCACCACCGCTGCGCCGCTGGCTCGATCAGCGGATGGAAAATGCTGCTAGTTACTTGATTGATCAACCAACGGTGACGGAGACCCATCACAGCGAGGATGGGCTCACGCGCAAGTTTCTCCTTTTCTTGCGCGACGCGCAATCCGTCGAGACCGTGCTCATGGGTTATGACCAGCGGCTCACCGCCTGCCTGAGCACGCAGGCCGGCTGCGCCATGGGCTGTGTTTTTTGCGCGACGGGCCAGATGGGTTTCACGCGGCACTTGCGACCCGGCGAGATCGTCGCGCAGGTGCTGCATTGCCAGCGGGAATTGCGCGGAAGCGGGCCGCACGGGAAGCACAGCTTGCGCAATCTCGTGCTCATGGGCATGGGCGAGCCGCTGCATAACTATGATGCGGTGATGCAGGCGCTGGAAATCATCAGTGATACGCGCGGACTGAATATCGGCCCGAGCCGGATCACCGTGAGCACGGTCGGCGTGGTGCCGGGCATCCTGCGTCTCGCGGAGGAGCAGCGTCCGTATCATCTCGCCGTGAGCCTGCACGGCGCAACGGAAGAAGCGCGCGCCGCGATCGTGCCCGCGGGTCGCCGCTGGCCGCTCGCGGAACTCATGACGGCGTGCCGCACTTATTGTCAAAGCACGGGACGCAAAATCTTTTTTCAGTGGACGCTCATCGCGGGTGTTAACGACTCGCCGCAGCACGCTAAACAGCTCGGCGAGCTGCTTGCGGGCTCCGGCATTCAGGCGCATGTGAATCTCATCCCGCTCAATCCGACGAAAGGTTATGAAGCCACAGCCAGCGCTTCGCCGATGATTGCTAACTTTCAGCGCACACTCAAGGCGGCAGGAATCCTGAACACAGTGCGCCAGCGGCGCGGGATCGACGTGGCGGCGGGATGCGGCCAGTTGCGGAGTGAGAAAGGGCCGAAGCGGTAGCGGCAGTTCAGAGGTCTGGAGTGCGGGAACTCGCTCCTGCTTTGTCGGTGCCGTTTTTCTGGAAATGGTCGAATTCATCTGAAGCTTTACCCGAACGAAGTGGGCGCAAAGTCCCGCGCTCCAGAAAAGACCGCCTCAGCCCACACTTTTTTTCTCGACCAACCAGGGAGGTTTCCTCTTAAACGGTCTCCGCCGTTTCCGACGATGGCGTCGGAGACGACTTCGCGTTCCTTCCCCCACCCCCGAGGCTCAGGCTTTTCGCCGAAGGGGCGCACCGTCTGAAGTGTCAACCAACCTAATCCCCTCCGCAATGAACACTGTACACGCGATTCAATGCGGCTCCGGAACGCGACCCGGGCCGTCTTCTCGAAAGAGCAACATCCTTGCTCGAAACATCCACTCCCTCCTCACCGCTGCGGCGCTCGTCTGCGCCGGCTCTGCCTCCGCGGTGAATATCACCACCCAGCACGGAGATCCCGGACGCACTGGCCTCAACGCCAGTGAGACCATTCTCACCACGGCGAATGTTAACTCGACGACTTTTGGCAAGCTCTTTGAAAAAGGCGTCGATGGCGATATGTACCCGCAGCCGCTTTATCTCCAGGGCGTGAGCATCGGCGGCGGCACGCATAACGTCGTCTATTGCGCCACGGCCAATAATAGCATCTACGCCTTTGACGCCGATAACGGCGCCGTCGCGGCTTACTGGAATCGCAATCTAGGCACCGCCGTCCCACAGGGCGATGTCGATTGCTGCTGTACCGACGTGGCAACCGTCGTCGGCATCATGAGCACGGGTGTGATCGATACCTCCACAAATACCTGGTACGTGGTGCACAAGCAGAAAAATGCGGATGCGACCTATCATCAATTCCTGCACGCGATCGACGTTACGACCGGCGCAGAAAAATTCAGTGGACCAAAGGAAATCACCGCCAGCGCGAGCGGCGTGAATTTCGATGCAAAACTCAATAACCAGCGCTGCGGCCTCTTGCTCCAAGCTGGTAATGTCTATATTGCCTGGTCGTCGCATAACGATTGCGGCGCATACCACGGTTGGGTGATGGGCTACAATGCCTCAACCCTCGCGCAAGTCGGCGCTTTTGCGGACACCGTCTCCGGCGGAGCGCAGGCGGGCATTTGGATGGCCGGTGGTGGCCTGGTAGGCGACGGCACGAACATTTACTTCATGACCGGCAACGGTACCTTTGACGCCAATACCGGCGGCAATAACCTCGGTGAGTCGTTCGTGAAGCTAAACAACAGCCTCGTGCGGCAGGATTACTTCACGCCCATGGATCAGGCGAGCCTCAACAGTTCCGACCGCGATCTCGGCGGCGGCGGCGTGGTGCTTATCCCCGGCGCGAATCGGCTCGTGGGCGGCGGCAAAGGCGGCAAATGGTATCTGGTCAACACGGCTTCGATGGGTGGCTATAACGCCAGCGTCGATGCCTGCTTGCAGAGCTTCATGGTCACAGACCCCACCGACGGCCTGAATCACCTTCACGGCACTCCCACTTACTTTAATGGAAGCCTGTACGTGGGTGGCGAGAGCGATCAGCTCAAGCAATTTAGCTGGAATGGCACGGCCGTCGGCACCACGCCCACCACGCAAACGAGCTTTGAAGCGGTGACGAACAGCATGCCCGGCTGGCAGCATTGCATCTCGGCCAATGGGACAAGTAACGCAATCCTCTGGGCGACCCGCGTCTTCAGCGGTGATGCGAACCACACCACGCAGCCGGGAATCGTCCACGCCTTTGACGCGAATAACCTCGCGACCGAGCTGTGGAATAGCAACCAGAACTCCGCGCGTGATAACGTGGGCAACTTTGCCAAAAACCCCGGCCCGATCGTGGCCAATGGCAAAGTGTACGTTCCCACCTTCTCGAATAAGCTTGTTGTTTATGGTTTGGTCAGCACTTCGACCACCAATGGCACGGGGCTCACGGCGAACTACTTCAACAATCAGACGCTCACTGCGCCGGCCACCGTCACCCGCATCGATAGCCAAGTGAACTTCGACTTCGGGACGGGCTCGCCCGATCCAGCCATCCCAGTCGATCATTTCTCCGCGCGCTGGACAGGCTTTGTCCAGGCAACCGTGAGTGGTAGCTATACGTTCTCCACGACTTCCGACGACGGCATCCGCCTTTCGGTCAATGGCGTGCAGATCATTAATAACTTCACCGATCACGGCACGACGACGGATACAAGCGCCGCGGTGACCCTTACCGCCGGGCAGCTCTATCCAGTCACGCTCGAGTATTACGAGAATGGCGGCGGCGCAGTGGCCAAGCTGCTCTGGACGCCCCCAGGTGGCGTGCTGGCCGCGATCCCGCAATCGCAGCTCTACCCGACCGGCACCGGGCTCACGGGCACGTACTTCAATAACCAGACGCTCAGTGGAAACCCGACGCTCACTCGCATCGACCCGACCGTGAACTTCAACTTCGGTACGGGTTCGCCCGATCCGAGCATCGGCGTGGATCACTTCTCGGCCCGCTGGACCGGCAAGGTGATCCCGCTCGTGAGCGGAAACTATACGTTCTCCACCACGTCGGACGACGGCGTGCGGCTCTCGGTGAATGGAACCCAGGTCATCAATAACTTCACCGACCATGCACAAGTAACCGACACCAGCGCCACAGTGGCGCTCACCGCCGGCGTGCCGTACACTATCCTCATGGAATACTACGAGAACGGCGGCCAGGCGGTCGCCGAGCTCCAGTGGACCCCGCCCGGCGGTTCGCTCGTGGCCATCCCAGGGAACCAGATGTACCCGACCGGGACGGGCCTGACCGCTAATTACTTCAATAACCAGACGCTCACCTCGCCGGCCACGCTGGTGCGGATCGACCCGACGGTGAACTTCAACTGGGACGTCGGTTCACCCGATCCGAGCATCCCGGCGGATCACTTCTCCGCGCGCTGGACGGGCCGCATCCAGGCGACGGCGACGGGAAGTTACACCTTCGCCACGACCTCGGATGACGGCATCCGGCTCTCGGTGAACGGCACGCAAATCATCAACGATTTCGTGGATCACGGCCCGACCACGGATACCAGCGCCGCCGTGACCCTGAACGGCGGACAGTTCTACACCGTCACGCTGGAGTACTTCGAGGACACCGTCGGCGCCGAAGCGATCCTCATGTGGACGCCACCGGGCAGCGGCCAGGCGGCCATCCCGCAAAGTGCGCTGTACCCGCAGTAAAGCGGCACGGATTGCGAGTGCGAGGCGCCGGGCGTGCCGGTGCTTGTACAAGTAACCGCATAATTATATCACAACGGATCGGGCTGGTGAAACTGGCCCGGTCCGTTTGTTTTTTGGAGCACAGAGGTGAGTTGGCAAATAGGCGCCAAGTACGCGCACTCGACGAGACCGGGAGCGCGGACGGCTTGCGGCAGGAGCGCGGACGGCTCGTCCGCCGGTTGGGAGAGGCGGATGGAGATCGTATTGTACCCGGCATTCGCGGGGAGCCGCACGTTGTTTGCGTGAATGCCATTGGCGTAGGGCGGGGCGTTTAGGCGGACTCTCACCGCCTCACCCAACCGGACGGACGAGCCGTCCGCGCTCCTAACCCTTCCTCCCCTTTCGCCGCGCACTCACGTACACGCTATCTTTTAACAAGAAACGCCAGGGCAGATGCGCGGATCGGGAGATGCCGATGCGCACGTCTTCCACCACTTCCACCGGGCTGCGGCGCGGGCGGAAGCCGATTTGCGAACCCGCGCAGAAATCGCGGCCATGATCTTTGCCCGTGGCGTCAAGGGCTTGAGCTAGTTTGCCCGGGCCGGAGCAGAGCGCAGTGAGGCTATGTTTGTTGCGGCGCGCTTTCATTTGCTCGATGCCGCGCGTGGGTTCGAGCGCGCGGAAGAGCACGAAGCCATCTTCGTCCCCGCCTTTCACGAGCACATTGACCAGCCAATACATGCCATAGTTAAAATAAACGTAGGCAGTACCAGGCGGATAGGTAGCGACAAAGGCGCGCGTGCTCGGCCGCGAGAAGGTATGGCTCGCTTCGTCGCCGCGCGCGGCGTAGGCCTCGGTCTCGACGATAATCCCTTCGCACCCTTCCCACACGAGGGTGCAGCCGATGAGTTCACGCGAACAAGTAACTGGATCGCGCTGGAAAAACTTGCGCGCGATCACAGGCCCGTCGGGTGATCGATGAATTCCCAGGGCAGCCGAAACTTTTTCGAAAGATGCGCCGCGAGCGCCTTCACACCAAAGGTCTCCGTGGCGTAGTGGCCGCCGTAGAAAAGATTGATCCCCAGCTCTTCGGCCAGCGTGTAGGAGTGGTGCGGCCCTTCGCCCGTGATGAAGGTATCCACGCGCTCGGCCGCGGCCTGAGCCACTTCGCTGCCGGCACCACCGGTCACGATGCCGATGCGGCGCGTTTTTGCCGGACCGCCCGCGGCGAGATGCGGCGCGCTGCCGAGCACCTTTTCCAGGCGGCGCGAAAGTTCTTCCAGCGAAAGCGAGGCGGTGGTCTTGAGGCCGATGGGGCGTCCTTTGAAAGGGAACGCGGGCTTGGTTTTGCCGAGGCCGAGCGCTTTGGCGAGGAGCGCATTGTTTCCCACCACGGGGTGCAGATCGAGCGGCAGATGCGAGGAGTAGACGGCCAGGTCGGCAGATAGGGCGGCTTTGGTCTTGCGATACATGGCGCCGGTGAGCCGCTGCGGGCTCCAGAAAAGGCCGTGATGCACGAGGAGGAGCGAAACGCCGCGGCTGGCGGCCTCGGTGATCACCGCTTCGCAGGCATCCACGGCTGCGCCCAGTTTTGTGACCTGGCCGGAGTTTTCCACCTGCAGGCCATTGTGGGCCCCGGAGTAGTCGGCCACGGCAGCCGTATCCAAAAACCGATCAAGATACTCGACAAGGGCGGGAAGTGGGCGCATGATAAGAAGTAGAAATAATGTTTGATCAAAAAATGAGTTCGCCTAATGATCGTCTTAGCAGCGAGTCATTCAATTAAGGAGATTATTGCCATGTCCATGACCGAAGTCACTCCTCCCCAAACGGAAACCCAAACCTGTCCCCTCTGCGGCACGGCGCTCGACCCAACAAACCCCGCAGAATGCACCAAATGCGATTGGGTGTTGGGGTATCGGCGTCGCCAGGAACATTTCCGCGATCCGGCGACGGGTCGTGACCGCGCCGCGATGTTTATGAGCGTTGTTCCGGGTCTGGGTCACATTTACAAAGGCCACAAAATGATGGGCGCGGTCCTGATGGCCGGCACGTTGCTGATGGCGTTTTTTGTGGCAGCCACGGTGTCCGCTACGGCGGGCGTGGCGCTGGTGCTAATCCCGCTTTATTGGTCGGCGGTGATGCTCCACGCATTTTGGGCGGATGATGTCTCGCCCTATCGCGCCGCGGGCACTCCGCTGACGCACTGAAGTTTTCTCAGGAAAAAGATTCGCCGCCTGAATCGCGGCCGAAACAGCGCGAAAGTCCTAACCCTTCGCGCCACTTTCGGGGGGGAACGCGTGGTGATGGGATAGCGTGGGACGGGGAGAGGGCTGATAAAGGGAACACCCAACTCTCAACTCTCAACATCCAAGGGGGCTGGGGGTGAATGGAGAGCGCCGGGCGAGGAAGATCCTCTAATGACGAATATCGGAAAAAAAGCGGACCGTCGTTTCACGCGGTAACCGATGAGAAAACGATGCGATGATTCTTCATTCATTGTTGCCGGTTTGCCCGAGCGCTCTTTGCCACCACTCGCGCCATTGGATGTTGAGAGTGGAGAGTGGAGAGTTGGGTGTTCCCTTCGATCAGCTTCGGGTATTTCGCCTGATTTCCGATTTTTTCCCTCTCCCGCTTTCCTCATTGCGCGAACACCACTCACGGCTACTCTCCCCCTCCCTATGTTAAGCGCAGGAATCGTTGGGCTGCCCAACGTCGGAAAATCGACCCTTTTCAACGCCGTCACCCGCACCCGAAAGGCGCAGGCGGCCAATTATCCTTTTTGCACCATTGATCCCAATGTCGGCGTGGTGACAGTGCCCGATCCGCGGCTGGACGCGCTGGCCAAGCTCTCGCACTCGAAAAAGGTGGTGCCGGCGGCGATTGAATTTGTCGATATCGCCGGGCTGGTGAAAGGCGCGAGCGCGGGTGAAGGGCTGGGCAATCAATTTCTCAGCCACATCCGCGAAGTGCACGCCATCGTGCAGGTGGTGCGCTGCTTTGAAGATGCGGATATTCATCACGTGAGCGGCACGGTCGATCCCGTGCGCGATATCGAGATCATCAATACCGAGCTGGTGCTGGCCGATCTCGCCGCCGTGCAAAAGCGCGCGGAGCGCAGCCAAAAAGCGGCCCGCACCGGCGACAAGGTGGCGAAGGCCGAGCTCGCCGTGGCGGAAAAGCTCATCCCGCATCTCGATAGCGGAAAACCTGCGCTCACCCTCTCGCTGAGCGACGAAGAGCAGAAGGTGGCGCGCGAGTTTTTTCTATTGACAAATAAGCCGACGATTTTTGCGTGCAACGTGGCGGAGAGCGATCTGGCGAGCGTGGTCGCGTTGGTGGAAGCGGCGGGTGAAAACGAAGGCGTGACGCCCAAGGAAAATGTGGAGCTCACGCCCGCGGCGGGCTTTGTGAAAGCAGTGCAGGATTATGCACGCGCGCACTTTGCCACGGAAGCCGTTGTGATATCCGCGCAGATCGAAAGCGAGCTGGTGGATCTGTCATCCGAGGAAGCGATGGAGTATTTGCAGGGGCTCGGCGTTTCGAGTAGCGGTGTAGGCTCGCTCATTCGCGCTGTCTATCATTTGCTAGGACTGCGCACGTATCTCACCACGGGCGAGCAGGAGTCGCGCGCCTGGACGATCCGCGCCGGGGACAAAGCGCCGGCGGCGGCGGGCGTGATTCACACCGATTTCGAGCGCGGTTTCATTGCCGCGGAGACAGTGCACTTCGACGATCTCATCCGCCTAGGTTCCCATGCCAAAGCGCGTGAAGCCGGCAAGCTGCGCATCGAAGGCAAGGAATACGTGGTGGCAGACGGGGATGTGATGGAGTTTCGGTTTAATGTGTAGTGAGTCTCGCGAGCATATCATTAAATAAGAGGTGAAGCTAAGCAGGAAGTCACAGTGGTTCACCACCACTGCGCGAGTCTGAAAGCGGGTTTAGATTCGCGGATGATTCAGATGGATCAAGAGGACGTCGTGCGCGCTGATGTTCTAGCGACAAGGGCCGCTGAAAACGCAGAGGCGCAGAGAGTGAAGAGGAGTGACGCAGAGGAAATGCGGCTTTTCTGCCTTCCTCTGCGAATCTCGACTCTCTACCTCTGCGCTTCCTTGCGACCTGCGCAATTTAGTCGAGTATCTCGCCAGCTTGGAGTAGGACAACCGCATGCTGCTCTGGCGCGAAAAGTTACCTGATTCCTGGCTGCCGAAAATCCGGGCGGACCTGCCATCGGTCCTCGTGGATCACGCGCACCTGGAGAGAAAGGCCGCGACCTCGGCGCTAAACCTGGAAAAATACGTTGAGCTTTATGATTGCGTCTCGGAGCTGAACGCCATCGCCATCGAGGAATTGCAGCACTTCGAGCTCGTGCTCCGCCTTTTGCGGGAGCGTGGAATCCCGTTCAGCGGACCCCAGCGCAGCCCGTGGATCAGCGGGATGATGACCGCCATTCGCAAGGGACGGAAGCAACAAGTAATCGATCACCTCGTGGCGTGTTCCTTGATTGAAGGGCGCAGTTGCGAGAAATTCCAAATCCTCGCCGCTGGCGTGCGCGATCTCGATGCCAAGCTAGCCGATTTCTATGCGAGCCTCGTAGAAAGCGAGGGCAATCACTACGCAACGTATCTCATCATGGCCCGGCACATCGACGAAGCGGAAACGGATCGCCGGCTGGATTACTTTCTCGATCTCGACGCGCAGCTGGTGAAACTGCCCAATCCGCTCGCAATGTTGCATTGAGTAAGATTTGACTATGACTTCCCCAAATCATCCCGGTTTCCTCCTCGTCCTGGAAGGCATCGACGGCGTCGGCAAGACCACTATCTCTCAACGGCTCGCCGAGCATTGCCAAAGCCGTGGCCTCGAGACCGTCTCCAGCCGTGAGCCCACGAATGGCCCGTGGGGTCGGAGATTGCGCGAAAGTGCACAGACCGGCCGGCTCTCGCTCGAAGAAGAACTGGAGTTTTTTCTCAAAGACCGCGCCGAGCACATCGAACAAGTAATCAAGCCCGCGCTGCAGCAAGGCAAGATAGTGATCCTCGATCGTTATTATCTCTCCACCGCCGCCTACCAAGGGGCGCGCGGAGCGGAGCCAGAGAAGATCCTCGACCGCAACGAAGCCTTTGCGCCGGCGCCTGATCTGGCCTTGCTCCTCGATCTCGATCCGAAAGACGGCCTGGGCCGCGTACAACGCCGCGGAGATAAGCCCGATGAATTCGAGCACGAAAACGCCCTGCGCGAAGTGCGCCGCATTTTTCTGACCATCCACCGCCCGTGGTTGGTAACGATCAACGCGGGACAGGAAAAAGAACAAGTAATCCGCGATTGTATTGCGGAGTTTGACAGGGCCTGGGCGAGGCGTCTATAGCGAGTGCTCACGACTTCAGAGAGCTAGGCCTCCACATGCTGGTCATCGTCGCGGGCGAAGCTTATTTTGCCCGGCACATCTACGCTTCCCTGGGATTTGAAATCCAGGAATGCACCCTCGGTCTGGAAAGTGGCCGTCAGGAAGTCGTGGAACTTCAAATACACAAAAGGATAAACCTCGCATAATTGGATGACTTTCCGAAATCGTTACTTTATTAGTGGCCTCCTGAATGCGCGCTTTCCATTTTTCAGTTCGGCCATTCATAGGAGTCGCTCGACTTTCATCTCGCCCAATTCTACCCACGAAAGCGATACATGCTCAGCTCGCAAGTCGAAATCTGAGAGTTACCGAGCTGTGCGCACGTCCCTGGGAACGCCAATCTCCCGATTGGCGAGTTGGTCCACGACGGAACTATTTCCTTCAAAGCAACATCGCCATCTCATGTCGCGCACCGAAAAGTAACTTCAACAACTCGCCAATCGGGAGATTGGCGTTCCCAGGAGGCGCGCACCGCGCGATGATTAAGATAAAGTTAAAGATCAGGGATAAAGAATACCGGCCACCGCGTCCGCAGAATCCTTCCCTCCAGCTCTAATTCACCGTCACCTTCGGTGATTCCTTCGGCGTTTCAGAATACCCTACATAACCAATAAACATCTCATCCCACGATTGCTGCCCCCAGCGCACCGTCTTATTCGGATCAGGATTCCACGGGTTCTTCGTCGAATTATCAAACGCGCCCGTGCAAATAATCTTCGTCCCTGCGGGCACTTTGATGGGCTCCGCCAAATGATAGGTAGTCTGCCAGTTAAAATCGTAGCGCGGCACAGCCAGCAACGTCTCGCGGCGGCCATCAGGATACAGCGCCTCGTAGTTCATCCAAGAACCGCGCACGTGCATGTGCGGAGTGAAGGTGTAGATGGTCGAGTCATGCGTGAATTCAAACGTCGCGGAAGTTTGCGCCTCAGCATTGTTCGCCGGGATGGAAAAATCGAGCCGCAACGCCATGCCGGTCTTGTAAGCCAGCGGCGGCTTTTCATGAAGAACGTACAGGCCGATCTCCGTGTCGTCCGTTTGCGCTAAGCCATTCGTCGTATAGTGAAGCTCGATATCCAGCTTGGCATTTTTGCCGAGAAAAATGCCCGTGCCTTCCGGAAGCCGCGCTGGGAGGCGGCCCGGGGACCAGCCCGAAATCTTAATACCGTCACCTCCGAGATCACGACCGGATCCGGGGAATTTTGCATATACGATGCAGTGGTGCAGCACCTTGCGGTTGCCCGGCTTTACCACCGTCGCTCCCAGCCACACGTCCTCCTGCACGGGTGAATCGATGCGAATGTGCCGATAATCCAGCACGCCAGTCGCGGGAATTTCCTCAGGATGCGGGAGCTTAATGATATAGTCAGGCTGGCCCAGCGGCCATTCCGACGGAGGCGCGGATTCCTTGGCCAGCGGATCGGCTTCGCTATCCTGCGGCGCGCCCTGGTGAACCCAGCGAATCAACGTCTGCGCTTCCGCCGTGGTCAGCGTGGGCAGATCAGTAAATTTCCCATAATGAGGATCAGCATGAAACGGCGGCATCCGCTGCGTGAGCAGCACTTCTTCCATCATGCGCGCTTTTCTTTTCGCCGTATGATAACTGGCAAAGGCAAAGGGGCCGATATCCCCATTGCGGTGACAAGTAACACACTTGCTTTCCAGGATCGGCGCAACCTCTTTGCTATACGAAACCGCATGCTCCGGATCGGCCGGTGCTTTTTCAAACGAAATGAGGCAGCCTCTCGCCGCCGTTTTTGGCGTATTCACCGGCTCGCCCGCGAAATGCGCCTGCAACGCGTCCTGGAGATAATCATGTGCGGCCTCCGGTTTCTCCGCCCCTTCCGTGAGTTGATCGTCGATAGCCCCGCGGTAGATCACGGTCCAATCCTTCGTATCCAGCGCGAGGACCTCTGCGGTGCGCTGCACACCAAATGCCAGCGTGAGCGCCTGCCGCGTATCGAGCAGCATGGGCATCTCGCCGATCCCGAGTTCCTCCGCTTCCTTGCGCACGGCGTCGCGATCATCCTGCGCGTCGGCATCAATCATCCACACGCTTACGTCGTTGCCAAAGTGCTCCTTGACCTGGCGCAGCTTGCCGACGCTTTTACGGGCAATCGGGCAACCCAGTTCGGTGAAAAAAAGCACCACGGCCTTGCCATCGGCGCGATGCAACTCGTGAGCTTTCCCCTTGTAATCGAGCAGCAGAAAATTGGGCATCTCTTCGGCAGACCGGACGCTCGCCAGTCCACCCATCAGGCAGCAGGCGAGGATGCCGAGGCGCCTGATCCAGCGTGCCGCGGCTCGCGGACCTGTGTTCGTTTTCCCGGAGCCTTGATTTGCGATTTTCGGCGGCATGGAGCGACGATCATCGTTCACTGAGTAGAGTCAAGAATCGGTTTGTCCCACTGAACCTGTCCGAAAGGACGGGTGGACGGTGATGCGGTTGACCTCGCCGAGCACGGATGCCGGCGCTCCCAAGAGGCTCATCCTCTTCCTCATCCTTTTGAGGAAGATTATGAGGATGAGGAAGAGGATGAACAGACCTCTGCCCCTCGGCCTTGCCCATGCCATTCACGCCCCCACCCCGACGATGAATTGATTGACGCTCCGCTCAGGGCTGCATTTAATTATGGGTTCCGCCTGTCAGAACAAAAGAAACCACCAAATCGAATCGCATCCATGCCCATCAAAATCGGAATCAATGGCTTCGGCCGCATCGGCCGTCTCGTTTTTCGCGCCATCTGTGATCAAGGACTTCTCGGCAAAACCATTGACGTCGTTGCCGTCAACGACCTCGTCCCGGCGGACAATCTTGCTTACCTCGTCAAATACGATTCCACCCAGGGCCGGTATCCCGGCGAAGTAAAGAGCCTCAAGTCGAGCCCGAGCGTCGCGGAGGACGACCTCCTCAGCGTCGATGGCCACGTCATCAAGTGCCTCGCTGTGAAGGAAGGCCCTGCCGCACTGCCGTGGAAAGAGCTCGGCGTCGATATCGTCATCGAATCGACCGGTCTTTTCACCGACGCGGAGAAAGCCAAGGGACACATCCAAGCCGGAGCCAAGAAGGTTATCATCTCTGCCCCCGGCAAGAATGAAGACATCACCGTCGTCATGGGGGTGAACCACGAGAAATACGATCCGGCGAAGCACCACATCATTTCCAACGCAAGCTGCACTACCAACTGTCTCGCACCGGTCGTGCACGTGCTGCTCAAGGAAGGCTATGGCGTGAAGGAAGGGCTCATGACCACGATTCACTCCTACACAGCCACGCAGAAGACCGTGGACGGCCCGTCGAAGAAGGATTGGAAGGGTGGGCGCTCCGCGGCGATCAACATCATCCCGAGCTCCACGGGTGCAGCCAAAGCAGTCGGCCTGGCCATCCCGGAAGTGAAGGGCAAGCTCACGGGCATGTCTTTCCGCGTACCGACCCCCACGGTTTCCGTGGTCGATCTCACGGTGAAGACGGAGAAGGAGACTTCCTACGAAGAAATCTGCGCGGCGATGAAAAAGGCCAGCGAGACCTATCTCAAAGGCATCCTCGCCTACACCACCGACGAAGTGGTTTCCAGCGACTTCATCCACGACGCGCATTCCTCGATCTTCGACGCCGGTTCGGGCATCGGCCTTAGCAAGGATTTCTTCAAGCTGGTGAGCTGGTACGACAACGAATGGGGTTACTCCAATCGTTGCGTCGATCTCGTGCAGTATATCGTGAGCAAGGGTTAACCTGCCGCGTTTCGGTTTTTCCAGCGAGCGGCACAAGTAACCGCTTCCAGAAAGCTCGAAAGATTTGTTTCCCCGCTTGACGTGGTCCCGCTGATGCCAGCGGCCGCGCTGGCGGGGAAACCCCTTTTTACGTGGGAGGGGCGGTTTTCAACCGCCCGCGCAGTGGCGCTTTGCCTTTATAGATTGGGTGGCGCTATGGTCAAAGTGCTTACTCTCGCCTTATTCTTTTCCATGGAGGCTCCAACTTCACCCAATGAGCACCGCAATCCCGTTCTTCTGATCCACGGGCTGAAGGACACCGCCTGGAAAATGCGGCACATTGAGCGGCACCTTCAAAATGCGGGCTGGGAAGTGCACTCGCTCACCGTCGCGCCGAGTTGGGGGCAGATCGGCCTCGATGCGCTGGCGGGGCAAATCCAGAGTTATGTCAAGCGCACCTTTGGCGCTGGGCGACGTTTTGATCTGGTGGGCTTCAGCATGGGGGGCCTGGTCTCGCGCTACTATTTGCAGCGGCTCGGCGGGCTGGATCGCGTGGATCGCTTTGTTTCCATTTCCGCGCCACTCCGCGGTTCCTGGCTCGCCTGGCTGATCCCGAATGCCGGCTGCCGCCAGATGCGTCCGGACAGTGCTTTTCTGCGAGATCTCGATAGCGATCTGGATCGCTTAAATCGCATTCAGTTCACTAGCTTCTGGACACCGCTGGATCTGATCATCGTCCCCGCGACGAGTTCGATCTTGCCACCGGCGAAGTGTCACCGCGTCTGGTCCCTCGCTCACCCGCTCATGGTATGGGAGCCGCGTATGCTCCGATTAATCGAGCAGGCGCTCGTGAAATCCATCACGCCCGCCTCATAGGTCCCGCCAGCTTTATATTCTCCCCATTTAAAGTAATACACTTAGCCGGCGTCATTCCCGCCAATCCACTGTTCAGCCTCCTCGGTTTTCCGAAAAATAGCGATCACGATCTTCGGGTGATCATTAAGCGTCTGGAACATTCGGGCGAAACCGACGTGCACCGGGTCCGGCGCAACAATAGCCGATTTGAATGGATTCAGAAACCCGGTCGCTTTACGCCGCTTGGCCAGCTCCCACAGATCAGCAAAGGTGAGCTCGATCCGCGTCGCTTCCGTGAGATGGGTGATGCGATGCGGTACGACCTCCGCATTTCGCTCCAGCTCCTCGAGGCGATCTGTCATTTCTCTCAGATCCCAATCGTTTACCGTCCCGACAAACGAAATGTGGAGAATGCCATCCTGAATGGAGAGGTGAGCAGGCATGATAGTTGGGTGGGTATACCTGAACGCTATCTGTGGCTCTTGCAAAAGCGAGTCTAGTTTTCACCGAAGCACGCGGCTCCGTGTGATTCGAGAGATAATCTAATCTATTTTCCGGCCTCCGCGAAATCCATCTCCTGCAATGCTTCCAGCGGAAATTCCAGCTCTCCTGCCGCTTCCGTCTGGCAGCGGAGACGGCCGGCATCCATGCTCCAGCTTTGGGCGGTGATCGTTCCACCGCCGAGAAAGCGCATCCTTATCCCCGGCGCAGCCTTCACCGCGGCGCTGCCAAATTCCACGGAAGTGACCCGCTCGATCGGCACGTCGAGGGGACCGAATTCCGATGCAAGCTGCAGATGCGTGGAACTCGCGCCATTGACCTTGCCCTGCGTTTGATCCCGATTGTCAAGTAACACATTGCACGCATCCGGAGCCAAAGGACTGGCCTCTTCTCCTGGCAGGATGCCGTTCCAGGGTGCGATGAGGAGATTGGAAAGGGCTGAGCTCAGATTCATCCGCGGAATGAGCGTCACGGCCGGGCCCATGGGATAGTGCAAGCCGCCGATCGCCTTGCGCGCAAACTGGCCAAGTAACACACCATCGACGACGATGGCCAGCTTTCCGGCCGGCCGATCCGCCAGCAACCGCACGTGGCGCCTGGCCGCACCCGACCGTACTTTTCCGCTGAAATTGAGATGGCGCTGCACGATCGCCTGGCCGGATTGCGACGCTGCCAAGTCGAGCACATTCACGCCCTCAGGGTCGAGATCCACGTTATACCCCGGGCAACCAGGATAATAAAAGGCCTGCACCGACATAAAAAGCGGCGATTGGCCGGACTCGATATCAAAGCTGAATTCCACCGATTGCGGCATCGCTTTGAACAAGCACCCAAGATAACTTCCCGCGAGACTGCGCATCTGCGAATTCATCAAACCATCGAAGACATATTCGCCGTCAAGGTAACGCCACAATTTGGGCGCATTTTTAGGATCGGGGGGTGCCGCCAAAGACGAGCCAAAGATCGGCTCAAGTGCGGGACTGCGCAGCCAATAATCCGGTAGCACCGGACCTCTGAGCCAGAAGTCCGGAAATGAAGATCCATCGAGCACCGGCAGTCCTTTTTCACCGGCAAAGTACAGTTGCTTGATGGATTTGCGCGGGATGATCACGGTCCCAGCCGCGGTCGTATCCAGGGTCATTTTCTCCGCATCCATGGAAACAAAATCGCCGACCAAGCTATCGCCATTAGCCAGCGCAGCCCACGCGCCATTTTTCAAGGCATCGGGATCATAATCGCGGGAAGCGCTGCGCCGGATCCCTAGCAAACCCGATACCGGAATCTCCGCCGCCGGAGCGCCGTGCGCGGGAGCCCAGCCGATTGCCTCCGGCTTCGCCGCTCCATCGAGGTAGCCGGCCAGTTGATCGCCATTTTTGAAATACAATCGGTCCGAGTGTTTGGCGGCTTCCCACGTATCTCCGAAGAACTCGATACGCTTCACAAGCGGCGTGGGCAATTCGATCCGCTCACTAAAAAAAGGCGTGATCGCCAGTGAAATCGGCTCGCGGCACTCGATGCGGCGCACCTCCAGCTCCCCTCCCCGGCTCAACTGGACACGAGCTACAGCCTCCGCTGCATCGCCACGGCGCTTCTCCACTCCCGCCAGGCGGACCATCGCCGCTGCGCCAAAGGCAATATCCTTTACGCCATCGCTCGCGGAAAGTCGCGCCCCGCGCGGGCTCAAATCCACGACCTCTCCTTGGAAAGAGGAACCGCCGAGCACTTCGATTTCATCCCTGCCCGGCAGAATGATTTTTTCCGCCGGCGAATGCCCATCCCACGGCGTTACTTGAAAACGGCTGATCGCCAGTTCACTGCCCGCTTTCCAGCTCAGCGGCTGCAGGCTGAAAGCGCCTCGATTGGAAGCCGGCGGCAGTTTTCCGACCTGCCAATCGCCAACCTTTCGGCCCTCCAGAAAGACGATCACGCGGCCCGCCACGGTATCGTGAAAGACGCGCAACTGCAGCGGGGCATTTCTGCGGATGCCATGCACCGGGCTGGCCGGGAGCAGGCCGGTCAGCGCGGCCGATTCGCTCTGCATCGAGGCGCCCACCTGGGCCGTCATGCTCAGGCGGTTGTGCTGCACCACGAGGCGAAGCCCGCCCGTCATGGAACGCGGGCCCGTTACTTGAGATTGGAAAGTAACCGCAAAATCAGCCTCCCCACCGCTCTGGCGCAGCTCGAGCAAATACTCCACCTGATCAGGCAACGTCTCGAATCTGCGCCAGATCATCGAGGGCGTAGCCGTGCGCAATTCGCCTTCCTCATATTTCCAGACCTCCTCCGATTCCCACCCTTCGCTATCCCTGGGTCCTTCGTAGCATTCACCCGCCAGCGATTGCGTAGTGTAAATCCACTCCACTCTCGCCCGCGGAACCGACACCTGCAGCCCTTCGGTGAGTTTGAGCCGCAGGATGCCTTCGCGCATGGAAACGACATCCGCCGCCATCCAACCACCATCCGCAAATTTAACAATCTGGTGAGGCCGCGCCGCACCCGCCTGCAATCCGGGGAAGTTGACCCTTCGAATCTGCGGCAGCGGAAACGTCATGGGTTTTTCGACATTTTCGAGCTGCCAGGAAAGCTCCTGCTGGTCGGTGTCCATGGAAGACAGAACGCCGTGCAAAAAGCCGCTATCATGAAAAGAGAGCCCCGGTTGTTCCATGGCCTGGGGACGCGTCGGCGAAATCCCGCCTCCATCATTCCAGAAATTAACGATTCCCTGCGGGAAGATTTGGACTTGAACGGGAACTTGTTGTTGCTGAAACAACTGGCCCCAGGACACGGCAGAAAAAAGGCAAAGGCCGCCAAGCAGCCGGCAAAGTGGGAGCGCAATGTTTCGCATCAAACAGGAAGCCTCATCTTACGTGCGATTTTCCCGCTGGCCAATGGCCAAATCCCTCTGAAATAAAAAGACACAATCGCTCGGTGTGGATTCTGTTTCGACCCGGCGGCGCGCTTTCGCTACACGAATGGTCGCCATGAAATGCGCTCTCGCCTCTTCCCTCGAACGTCTCGAACCTCGTATCGCGCCTGCAGCCATTCTCACCTTCACGGACTCCGACGGCGACCTGGTAACGATCAAAGCCAGTAAAGGCTCGGATGATCAGCTCTCGCATGCGGTGCATATCGACGGCTTGGGAAATATCACCTCCATCGTGCTCCCAGCCATGACCTACAACGGTACAGATTTTAGCGTAGATGCTAAAGTGCAGGCCAGCGGATCCGGCGACGGGCGCATTACAATTCCCGAGTTTGATGCCAGCGGGGTGAATTTCGGAAAGCTCTCGCTCGATGGCGACCTCGAAAATGGCACCATTGGCGCGATGGGAAGTACCGGGCCGGTCGTTAAAACTTTCACGGCGCTTTCTATCGGCGCAACAGGCGCCGACAATACGCTCACGCATTTTCTGGGCAGCGTCGGAAGCTTTCACCTCAGGGGAAATCTCGGCATGCAGGGCGAAGCGGAATTTGAAGGAGATGTGAAATCGCTAACGATCGATGGCTATATCATCGGTGGCGCGCACATTCAGCAAGGAAGTGTGGTCGTTAATGGCGCTTTGAAAACCGCCATCGTTACCGGTGGACTGACCGGCGGAAGCGAAAATGGCGCGGGCTCCATCCTCGCAGATTCCATTTCCAAAATCACCGTCGGCACCTGCCAGGGCGGCTCGGGCTTTGGCAGCGGATCGATTTACGGGCTGAACGGCCTCGGCGCAGTCCTTGTGAAGGGATCGCTCTATGGTCTGACAGGTTTTGACAGTGGATCGGTGCTGAGCGGCGGCGATATTAAATCCATCACCGTAATGGGATCACTTAACTCGGCGCAACCGCCACCCGTCACACCCACCGCAGGAACAATCACCGCGGGCCTCGACTTTGCCGGCGAGAGTTTATCTAGAACCGGTGGCATCCTTTCACTCAAAGTCATTGGCGACGTGGGAACGGGATTCGAAGTGGGATTCAATCTCTACGCCCATGACAACATCAACAAAGCAACCTTCGCCAGTGATGTCTCCAATCTAGGCATCCATACGGGCGGGAACGTAGGAACGCTTACTTTTACCGGCAACGCAAACAACTGCGATATCTTTGCCCACGGTTCGGGAACAGGGGCGGCGGTGAATAGCATTTCCGTGGCCGGCAATGTAAACATTCTCTCGGTGCAAGCGGGCTCGACCGTGCTTTCCACGCAAAACAATGATGCCAACGCGCAGATCGGCAAAATCAGTGTGAAACTGGGCGCCAATCAACTCGTTGCCTTTGCCGGCGATCTTACCGGCACATCCCGCGTCGCCAGCATCAAGGTAGGCGGTCCCGCAGTCAATTGC
>FTBG01000712.1_pt1 | contig 26454 bp, 24 predicted proteins | sample 1639311 | NCBI WGS metagenome assembly FTBG01 (sample SAMEA3914864, study PRJEB12502) | metagenome | biome: forest; material: soil | place: USA | collected 2012-03-12 | depth 0.3 m | reverse complement strand
TGAGCCCGGCAGCCGCTACTTCCTGCGTGATCTGGATGCCCGATTCAAGGCGGAGAAGCGTCCGGCGGTTGTCTACGTCCACGGCTTTAACAATGGTTTCGAAGCCGGTGCGCATCGTTCTGCACTTTTTGCTCATGAATTGACACCCGATACCGCGCCCACGCCCGTGATTTATAGCTGGCCCTCGGCGGGCCAGTTGTTCGCCTATTCGCACGATGAGGAATCTGTCATTCTCGATCAGGATCGCCTTCGCGGTTTCCTCGACGGCCTCTCCGCCGCGACTAGCCACTCCGGGAGCGGCACCGCCAATGTGTTGCTTGTCGGCCACAGCCTCGGCTGCCGCGCTCTCACCGTGGCGCTGCGGGATATCTATCGTTTCAGACTCGCCCGCGGTTTGGTTCGTCCGGGCAATCCGCCGCTCTTCGAGCACCTCGTTTTCCTCGAGCCGGATGTAAATTCGGAATACTTCACCCAGCAACTCGGCGAGATGCGCTGGCTCTTCAAAGACATCACCGTCTATCTCCGTCCGCACCGTGACATTGCCTTGGGTGCTTCAGAACTGCTCCACGGCTTTACCCGCATCGGGCCCGACGCTTTCACCGATCTCGAAAATTCCCGCTGGAAAAACATCCCGCTTGCCCGCGTGGATGTAATCGATGCCAGCGCTCAGCCATCCGACCTTGTCGGCCACAGCTACGACACGCCGCAATTATTCGCCGACCTCCGTGGTCTGCTCGCACATCGTCCCGCCCGTGAGCGCCGTGAGACGCTCGAACCTCATCTTGTTACTTTCCAGGACGCACAGGGCCATCAGCGCACGGTGCAAACCTATATCCTCCGGCGCTGAAGCGCAGTTTCGAGCAAACCAGAAATTCAAACCCCTCGTTATTCCAATGATGTTTCCAGCCTTCCCGCAGCCGTTTTTTGCATTCAGCACTCTCGCCTGGAGAAATCGAAGATCTGGCATGCTGCGGGCGGCGATAGTCGCGCTCGGTCTTCTTTTCTCCGGTTGCGCGGTCATGTTCATTAGCCCGTATGATGAGCAGACCGATAACGATGCCAATGCCCTGGTTCGCGACACGGAAGTCTTTCTCTCAAATTACGCGCTGCTCCACGATGCTGGCACTAGCGTCATCCAAAAAGGCAAACCTTACGACAGCGGTGCGGCAAAGTTTTATAACGATGCCCGGGGCGCCATCAAGGCGATGCTCGTGCGCTCCGAGCAAAAGGCCAGAAACGACGAGGAAATCGGCATTCTGCGCCAGCTCGTCCAGCAATACAATCTCCTCGAAGCCAGTCACAAGCTCGGCACGATTTCCGATGTCTCGGCCAGCGGGCTGCGCCGTTCGCTTCGCGCGCTCATTCACGTCCAGCTAGCCAAAAAGCACCTCGAAGCCGCCTCTCCAAAGTCGGCCGAGTTTTCTCTCAAAATCCCATACCGTCCTGCCTTCGCTTGATCCTATGAACTTCTCCGATACCTTGGAAAAAATGCTCTCGGCCGCGGCCCAAGCCGCCGGCGTCCACTGGAAAGATGCTCGCGGTTACCTCGAAAGTGAATTTCAGCAAGCCAAGCAAGATGCCGCGGACATCGCCGAGGAGGTGATTGCCGGGACTAAGACAAAAGAGCAAGCTCAGCTTGAGCTGCAATCCATCGAATTGAGCCTTCAATCAGTCCAGCTGGCTCTCCAGGCCGATGCCAAAGCCGCCGCGCAGGATGCGATTAATGCAGCCCTCGATGTGCTCAAATTCGCAGTGAACGATGCCGTGAAATTTCCGCTTTTCGTGTAGCGCCTGTCTCGGAGTCAGCCACGTGGTTCGCGCCTGCCCGCGCATCCCGTTTCGATGCAAGATTCGATCCGTCAATTGAACGACGGTACCCATTTTCGGCTGGCCATTCTGGAATCATCGCTCACGCCGGGGTAACTCGCCTCGAGTTACAGAGTAGCCGGAAAAAAGGCGCATCGTTTTATTGCGGCTGGCATCTTCGTGCCTATTTACCCCACATTGTCATCGGCTGCGGCGCTTTTCTGAAAAGCGGGCCGGCCAAAGAGAACATCTCGCCAATTCGAAAGCTATATCCAAATCGTGAGCGATCCATCCTACAATATTGCGAGGCAGGTTTATGGCGATATCGGTGTCAACACCGAGGACGTACTGCAGAAGCTCGCCGGCATCCCGATTTCGCTGCATTGCTGGCAGGGGGACGACGTTGGCGGGTTCGAAAGAGCCGGCGCGGCGCTCAGCGGAGGAGGGATTCAGGCCACGGGTCACTATCCAGGCAAAGCGCGCTCTCTTGACGAATTGCGCGCGGATTTGGATCAAGTCTTCGCCCTCCTGCCAGGGAAACACCGGCTCAATCTCCACGCCATCTATGGTGACTTCGGCGGCAAAAAAGTGGAGCGCAACGAGATTGCGCCCGAGCATTTTCAAGGCTGGATGGACTGGGCGAAAGAACGAGGTCTGGGCCTGGACTTTAATCCCAGTTACTTTTCGCATCCGCTTGCGAATGATGGTGCGACGCTCACCCACCGCGACGCGAACGTGCGGCAATTCTGGATTGATCACGGTATTGCCTGTCGCCGCATCGGCGCGGAGATGGGCCGTCAGCTCGGTTCGCCTGCGGTGACAAATGTCTGGATCCCGGATGGTTCGAAAGATTTGCCGATCGATCGCAAGGGACCGCGTGTGCTTTTGGAAGAATCGCTCGATGCTATCTTTGCGGAGAAGATCGAGCCCCAATGGCATCTCGATGCCGTCGAATCCAAACTCTTCGGCATTGGTTCGGAATCGTATGTTCCAGGTTCGCATGAGTTTTACCTCGGCTACGCAATTAAGAATCAAAAGCTGCTCTGTCTTGATGCCGGCCATTTTCATCCCACGGAATCGCTGGCGGACAAAATTTCGTCCACGCTTCAGTTCGTACCGGAAATTCTGCTGCACGTGAGCCGTGGCGTTCGCTGGGATAGCGACCATGTAGTGCTCTTCGACGATCCCACCCGCGCCATTATGGAAGAGCTCGTGCGCGGCGATTTTCTCGACCGCACACACATCGGCCTCGATTTCTTCGATGCCAGCATCAATCGTATCGCGGCCTGGGTGATCGGTACCCGCGCCACGCTCAAGGCGCTGCTCGTGGCGTTACTTGAACCTCGCGAAAGACTGCGACATCTGGAAGCCACCGGCGATCACGCCGGCCGTCTCGCCATGATCGAGGAGCTGAAGTCGCTGCCTTTCGGCGCGGTATGGAACGAGCACTGCCGTCGCCAAAATGTCGCAACCGGAATGGCGTGGATCGAAGAAGTGCGCAGCTACGAAAAGCGCGTCCTTTCGAAGCGGTCGTGATGACTAGGTATTCATTTCCGGCGGCAGATGCAGTGCGGGCAGCTTGCTTTTGACTTCGGCGCAGGCGTGAAAAGTTCAAGACCCGTGAAGAAGCTCATGGCGGATGTTCTTCCGCCGGCCACAGAAAGCAAAAAACGACCGTCGTGACGGCTATGCCTAGCACGATGCCGACGATGCGGTCGCGAATGACGTCGAGACCGGTGGCTGGGGCAAAGCCTTGGAATATGGAGAGAAAGAAAGCAAATGCGATCTGAAGGCCGGCGTAAGCGATACGTTGACTGCCCGCTGCAATCCAACCTGCCAGTGCTGAGATTGCTGCGGTGAGCAAAGCGAGTGAGGCGATGCTTTCCATGTGCGGGACAAGATACATGATGGAGAGAAAGCCGAGCGCGCCGCCAATGAGGCAGCCGGTAATTCGCAGCCACCCCTTGCGTAGCGTCGCGCTGGTGCTTTCCAGCGCGATGAAGCAGCAGGTAATGAAGGCGGTATGGATGCCCGACCAATCAACGCCGGTATATATAAAGTAACAAATCATCGCTGCGAGCGTAACCTTGAGCGCGAAATGCACGTGCGCCGGGTTGGTGAAAGCATCGGTGGCGAAGATGTGCTTCTTGGCCTTCGCTGAAGTAGCTGGCTTCTGACCGGCGGCAGGAGTTGGATGAATTGGAAGCAGGATTTGATTTAAGATGACGGTGAGTATGATTGGATAAACGATAACGACCCAAAGCCACAGCAGCGCGCGAACGGCTAGCTCAGCGTTGGGCGCGCGATCCACGAAGCTGATCCCCGCCGACAGGACGAATCCGATCGCGAAGCCAAGAGGGCCAATGACAAAGACCCGCGAAAGAAACATTCCCGTGAAAAGACATCCGGCCATCATCACGACACGCAACCCTGGGTATTCAATCAGCCATTTCAATAGAAGCAGGCATACCGCGATGGCCACCGTCACCCCAACCACGAACAGCACACCCGTGAGCATCGTGAGCACACGATTTTGTTTCGTGACGAAAAAAACCATGTAAGCGGAAAGCGCGGCCTCCGGCACCTGCAAGCTCATGGAGATGATCGTCACAAGCACGGTCACGATCACGAGCCGGATGGTCATTTCTCGCCGCCCGGGGAGTGGAGCGAGTTCGCTATACAGCCATTGAAGCCAGTCTTCGCGCGAATCAACGGAGACGTCCATAGTCTTTGATGATGAAACGCGATGCTTTGGGTTACTTTCCGTCGCGGCCTTTAATGATCACCACCGCAGAAGCACCCATGCGGAAAAGCTCAGGATCAGGAGATTCCACCTCGAGCCGCACGGGAAAGCGCTGCGCGATATGCACCCAATTCAATTCGCGCTTCACGTACGGCACGCTATGCGGGAGGTCGATCTCTCCCTCGGGCTTCACCGCCCAGCTAGTCCCTTGCACTTTGGCCTGAAAGCGGCGTTCGGGGACGGATGATAAATACACCTCGGCGATGGTCCCAGGAGTGATGCGCGGGAGTTCGCCTTCCCGGAAGTCGGCGATAACATACCAATGTCGCGTATCGAGAAGTGAGAAAACCGCGACGCCGGCGCTGGCGTAGGCGCCCGCGGAGAGATTGAGATTGATGACGCGCCCGGGAAATGGCGCGACGACTTTGCAATAAGAAAGCTCCAGCTCGGCTGTTTTCACCGCCGCGACTGCTCCGAGCCGCTGCGCGTTCAGCGTATCTAGTGTTCCGATTGCTACTTTCGCCTGATTCAGTTGTTGCTCCGCCGCGGCCAGCCCCGCTACCGCAGTCTGTTTCGCCGTTTGTGCCACCTCTACCTGCTCTGCGGTTGCGAAGCCTTTGGGCAGCAAAGGCTGCAGACGCTTCAAAGTATCATCCGCTTGCCTCATCTGCGCCTGAGCGCGCTCGACACCCGCCTCCGCGGCTTTGACTCCAAATTTCAATCCAGCATCTTCGCCCTTGGCCCGCTCGACCTGCTGATCCAGCGCCGTGAGCGCCGCCTTCGCTCTCTCCAGCGCCAGCTCGTAATCTTCGGGATCGATCTCGAACAACACATCGCCCTGCTTCACCTCCTGGTTATCTTCCACGTTCAACTTCACGATTAATCCGCGCACGCGCGGAACAATTCCCACGACATTCGCGCGAACCGTCGCGTCATCGGTGCGGGGATGTTGCTCGACAATTCCCCACACGTACAGGGAGAGCACCACTGCGATTGCTATAACGAGCACGCTGATGATTTTTCCGACCACTTTGGGAGCGCCGCCGGCGTTCGCCGGAGGAATCGAGACCGCGGCTTGTGCCGTCGATGTTGGCACTCGTTCCGCTGGGGCCGAAGGCGGAGTTTCTGCTAAGTGTTTTTCGGATGTGCTCGGAGTGCTCATCGGAAATCAAGTTTGGAAAAGATGACTAGTTTTTGAAAAAGAGGATCCAAAGGGTGAGCGCGAAGACCGTGGCTAGACAGGAATAGACGAGCGGCGCCGGATAAAGATGTGTATTGATTTTCCACGCAATGAACAGCAAGCGGGCGACGACTGTGAGGATGATGCCCGAGACGATGCAGATCAACCACGCGGGAAAATAGGATCCCAGAACGTCAATCGACGGCGAATTCGCTGCGAGATAGATGATCGGCGACATAAAAGCTCTTGAGACGAAATAAACCGTGTTATCAGTGGCGGACTGCTGGAACCCGGGCAGACGGTTTTGCTAAATCGCCAACGCTTAGTGCCAGGGCGGCGGCACTCGTAAAAATTGTGGCACGGGTTTCGCTGCCGATGCTTCGCGCAGAGGTGACATTGCGTTGGGCATTCACGACTTCCACGTAGGTGCTCAGTCCATGCTCATAGGAATCCACCACCGAGGCGTAAGCGTCCTCGGCCGCAGTCAGGAGCTTCGTCGCTGCATCCTGTTTGCGCAGTGCGGTTTTGAAATCAGTAAAGGCCTTCCAAACCTCGCGAACTGCGGCGTCGCGTGCTCCCGATAGCTCGCTTTCGGCGGCACGCAGTTCAGCTTCGGCAACGCGCAGCTTTTGCCGACGCTCAAAACCATCGAAGATCGGTACTTCCACGCCCAGGGTTGCCCCGTAAACCGTGTGATTGTCTCCGAAAAAATCGGAATCAGCGACGCTGACCTCCAAATCCAGCCGGCCCACATGCGCGTCAATCGCGACCTTCGGATAGAAATCGGCGCGCGCCTTGCGCACTTCCGCTTCCTTGGCATGGACGTTAGCTAACCTTGCCACCAGGTCCGGCCGCTGCGAAAGCGCAACATCAATGAATGCATCGACCGAGCGGCTCGGCGGAGAGGGCAACGGCAGGTTAGCGATATCCGCGACATGGAGCCGCGTGGTAGGTGGAATGCCGAGCGATTCAATGAGATCGATTTCAGCATCACTCTCTGCGCCAATTGCCGCCTCCAATTCAAACGCAAATTGCGCAGTCTGCTGTTGGGCTTGGAGCAGCTCGGGTTTGGTAGCCAGCCCATTCTTCGAGCGCGCATTTGCCGATTGCTCGACGGTTTGCGCGGCATGAAAGGCAGCCTTGCCTACCTCCACTTTTTGGCGCGCATTACTCAGGGCGTAGAACTTTTGCGTAACTGCAAAGACCACTTTCTGATGCGTCGCATTGAAGCCCACATTGGCCATCATCAACCTCTCCTTGGCTGCATCCACTCCCGCCTTGCGCTCTCCAAAATCGACCAGTAGCCACTTCACACTGAGGGCAACCCGTGAAGCCACTGCGTCTGTTATAAGCGATCCGCCGCCATCGATCGACACGACGGAAAGATCGGGATTCTTTTTTGCCAGATCGCGAATGGCCGCGCCGGGATTGGCGGCAAAAGCCGGCAGGGAGCCAGTTACTTGTTTGGCGATCTTCTCGCCGTCCAGCTTGAGCGTGGGAAACGGGATGAATGCCCGTTCGTAGCCCGCACCTGCGGAAGCCGCCAGATAAGGGTAATAAAGACTCTCGCTCAGGCCCACACCGGCTGCGGCGAGCCGAGCTCGCTCCCACGCCACGCGGGTTTCTGGATTATTTCGCTCGGCGAGGTCGATAAGGTCAGCCAGCGTGTAGGTATGATGCGGATCAATCTCGACGCGGGCGCCGTCGCTCTTTGCGTGCGCGGCGCGCTGCGCAAGTTCGTGCTCGTATTGCTCAATTCTCGGCGGAGCCCACGGGTGTTCGGCGGTTGGCGGGGCCGCGTCTCTCGCATTTGCTGTGACCAACGAAAGCGCGAGAAGGAGAATCGCAGAAGCAGGCGCTTTCATGATCCATCGAAATACCGGAAATGTGCTGTGATTGCCGAGAACTTTACTTGACGAGTTGAGGCTGCTGCCCCGGCTCGCGCGACGGCGACGAGCACAGAGGCGGCGGGGACGGACGTGCTGGCCTTTGCTTGAAAACGCCACGGGATTTCAAGAGCGACCGCCGAACTCATCCACGTGGAGCGATACAAATTCGCGGACACTCATTGCCGGATGGCCTGTCACCCGCTGCACGCCGTCTGCCATCCGGTCAAATCGGCCCGCCCGGTTTAATTCGGCCAGCGTCATAAGGTGTTTGGTCAGGTGCTCGGGCAGACCGGCCTTTTTCAGCCCGCGTTCCCAATCCTCGGATGGGATGTTTGCATAAGTTACTTCGCGGTTTAGCGCCTCCGAGTATTCCCGCGCGATGCCGTGCAGGTCCTGCGACCGAGGCCCGGTCAGTTCGTAGATCCGGCTGAGATGCGGCGCAGGATCGGAGAGGATGGTCGCGATGACTCGCGCAACGTCCGCAGTGGCCACCGGTGAGGTCTTGCCCTCTCCGAATGGCAGTTCGATGCGGCTGCGGTCGCGGACACTCGGAACAGTGAGCGGAAGGAAAAAGCCCTCCAGGAAGACTGTGGGGCGGATGGTAACGACCGGCAGGCCAGACCACGCGAACGCTTGCTCGCTGAGCCAGTGCTGCCGCTGCTGCGGGCTCGGTGTGGTGTGGTGAATACTCATCTGGGAGACGGTCATCTGCGACATATTTACCACGGCTTCCACGCCCACCTCCCGGGCAGCCGCCGCCATCGTCACGCTCGCCTCCAGATACCCAGGGGACACGGACATGCCGAAGTAAACGCGGCGCGTGCCGTTGACGACACGATAGACGTCGGCCGGTTCGAGCAGGTCTCCGACGACCACCTCGGCGCCGGCGGCGCGCAAGGCATCTGCGCGGTCGTCTTCGCGGCGGACCATGGCGCGAACCGGAAGCCCCTGTTCGAGGAGCAAGCCGGTCACGATTCGCCCGACCGCTCCGACTTTACCAGCCGCGCCGGTGATGAGGATGGGTTTGTTATTTGCAGTGTTCATAGCACTAAGTCCGTCAAATTCTTGGTTGTGTGAGCCTGTCGCCGGGTGCGAATCCGGCGAGAGTGATGACGGTCAGGCTGGACGCAAACATAATCCCGGCTGCAGCGACCGGATGGAGCCAACCGGTGGCGGCAAGGGACAAACCCAGGGTGTTGTAGGCGAGAGATACGCCGAGGATGAGGCGAAGCTGACGGCGTGCACCGCGGGCCAGCGAGATAGCTTCCGGTAAAATGCCTAGCGAGGCGCCGGATAGTTCGCCGTGGGCAACGGCGCGCGCGGTGGAATCTCCGCTGTGCAGAGCCAAACTAGCCGTGGCTGATGCCATGGCCTCGGAGTCGTTGAGACCGTCGCCGACAAAAAGAACGCATTCATTGGCGGCTTCCATGGCACGCACCGCAGCTCCCTTGGCGGCGGTGCTCAATCCCGATTGCACGTCCAAACCTGGTTCGATCCATGGGGTTTTGCGCAGGTTTGTGTCACCGGTCATAATGCCGACTTTCAAACCGAGAGCGTGCAGACGCGGAGCGAGCGCGGCTACGGCCGGTCGGGGCTTTTCTGCGAAGAGAGCGAGACCTATCAAGCGTCCGTCTTCGATGATATATATTTCGCGGTTTGGCCGTGCGCGATGGGAAACGCGCCGATTCAATTCATCGAGCGCCGGACTATGTTCAGGACGAAGGAGTCGGCGATTGCCTATGCGCCATTCGATGACCGATCCGCCCTTGGGTTGGAGCCGGGCGACAATGCCTATGCCCGGCATCGTGTCGATGGAAAGCAAATCGTCTGCCGACTGAAATAGCTGTTGCGGCAAGGCGCTGAAAGGTCGTGCCACGGGATGGTCACAGTAGCCTTCGATGCGTGCGAGGCGGCTGGAGAGAATGCCCAGGTTGGAGGGGTCCAGTCCGATGAGGCACTCCAGCCGTATTTCTTCTTCGGTCAATGTACCTGTCTTGTCGAAGATCACCGTTTGGACTCGAGCGAGCCGTTCGATCAATTCGCCGCTGGCCGGTACAATTCCTAAAAGTGTGATGCGGCGAAGCGCATTGGAAAGCGCAATGGGCACTCCAAGGCCGAGACCGCATGGACAAGCAACGAGTATCACGGCCAGGAAGTTGAAGAGCGCTTGTTCCCACCCATCCCGCCGAAGCCAAAAGGCGAAGGTGCAAACAGCAATGGCAATAACGATGGGTACAAACCATGCCATCCAGCGGTCGGCCTCGTGTTGCCATTGCGAGGCCTGGCCGAGCGCCATCGCGAGCCGCTGGTCGAGTCGCTCCAACTCGCGACTTCTAGGCGAATTCCCGACGATAACGATGAGATCGCCATCCAGCGGCATAGTTCCCGCCAGCACTTGGTCTCCGGTGGATTTCACGACCGGGAACGGTTCGCCGGTGTGCGCGATTTCCTGCACGTAAGCCGTCCCTTCCGTGATGGTGCCGTCTATGGGTATTCGCTGTCCCTTCGCCACAAAAACCCGATCTTCAGTGGCGAGCTCGGAGACCGGTACGGAGCGGCGTTCACCACTGCAGGTGAGCTGCACCGCCGTGTGCAGCGAAGCAGTCAGCTGTAGGAGCGAAGTGTTGACCATCCGCTGCTGGCGTTCGACTAACAACTGTCCGAAGGTGTAAACCGCGACCAACACGCCGACGACTTCGTAGTAAACGGCACCCGTTCCGGTAAATGAACTGTGCAATGAGGCTCCCATGGCGCCCATGATACTGAGCAGAAAGAGTTGCTCCAAAGTAACGCGGCCGGCACGCGCAGCGGCCCAGCTTCGTTGAAAGATCGGTTTGCCTAACAATGCGAGCACGATAAACGCTGATAACGCCAGACCTCCGTGGATCCAGAGTCGAGCAGAGCCGGTCACGGGTGAAAGATTCACACCGAGGCTGAATTGCATCGATAGGAAAGCCACGACGATCGCCAGTGCAAAACGCACCCACTTCTGGGGCGACATCGAACCACTGGCCGCTCTAGAATCCGACAGCATTTCCGATGTGTGACAGCAGGCGCTCATACTTTTAACGGTTAACTAGTGAGGGGGCGCGCTCCACGGGCTTCGAGTGTGCCAGGTCTCGGTTTATGCGGTCGATCCCACTGGCTTCGTATTCATTCCAGTTCCAGTGCCCCATCCACGTCACCAGATAGAAAAGCATCCACAGGAACATGATGAAATAAAAGTGTCGCAGAACGGCTGGTAAGCGATTGACAAATTCGGTGGGTTCGGCTTCTTCGCGCCAGATCGCGGCGTGCACGTGGCGAACGTTCATATCTGCGCCGGGTTCGCTGCCGGCAGGCTTGTCTAGTGGCTGTGTTTTCATTGTTTCTCAGAGGCTTCGAAGGCTTCCGCCGGGTTGCCGGCGTCGTGTTTGAGGGAGATGAGATACGCAATCAGCGCACGGCCTTCCGGGTTCGGCACGATTTCATCGCCATCGCCGAGAGAGACCGCTGCGGGATCGCCAGATTTGCCCGCCGGATAGCGATCGAAGAGAAAGCGAAACGGCGGCATAATGGAACCTTTGGAGGTGATTTGCGGATTGTAGAGGTGCATGCTGTGCCACGTGGGCGACGGATTGCGCGAGCCGATGTTCGCGAGATCAGGACCGGTTCGCATCGTTCCGAAGACGCCGGTTTTGTCGTTTTGGAAATCGCTGGCCACGGTACGCCGCGCACCCCAGCCACGTGCCTGGTCGGAGCGAAAGTTCCGCGCCGAGACCTGCTGACTGTGGCAATAGACGCAGCCGTTTGCGAGATAGACATTCCGGCCCTGCTCGACCAGCTCGCTCGCTTCTTCCCGGGGAGCGGTCGCACTTTGGCCCCGGTAATGGAGGGAAGGGGCAATAGCCAGGCCAAAGCATGCAAAAGTGAATGTAGCAATGAAGCCTGCAAATATAGAACCTAGTCGATTCATCATAGTCAGTGGAGGTCAGGCGTGAAGTGCCGGTGTTGCAAGCAGCGTGGGCTCCGCCGCGGGGGAGGTTTTGCCGGTCACGATCCGGTAGAAGGAAATTGCGAAAGTAACGTGGCCCACGGTCATGAGGATTCCCGACCACGTGCGAAGGTGCAGGTAGGGAAGGGTTTGCCGTACCACTTCGAGGAAGGGAACTTGTGGATTCTGAAGGTTAAGTCCCTGTTGAATTCCACCCACGGTCAGCACGACGACATAAAAAATCACGCCAATGGAGACGGACCAAAAATGAAGCCGAATCAGCGCAGCGGAAGGCCATTCGCGTTCCAGCAGGCGAGGCATCATATAGTATATGGAACCAAAGAGCATCATCGTGGCAAAGGCGTACATCCCGAGATGGGAATGCCCAATCGTATAGTGAGTGAAATGGGTGATGCGATTGACCCCGCGAATGGCCATGAGACTTCCCTGCAAACTAACCAGGGTGTAGGACACGGCGCCAAAGACCACAAATCGGAGGGTCGGACTCCAGCGGAATGCGGAGTAATGCCCGACCATGGTGAAGTGATGATTGATGCCCACGGTGATCACGGGCACAAACATCATGATGCTAGCGACGATGCTCGCGCTGATGATCCACGCGGGGTAAGGCCCGCCAATGAGATGATGCATGCCATTCCAGGCGTAAAAGAAGGCGAGCGACCAAAAACCGATCGCCGAAAGATAGTAGGAATGGATGGGCCGTCCGATCACTTTCGGAATGAGATAATACGCGGAAGCCAGGCCGACCGGCGTGAACCAAAGGCCGAGCACGGCGTGCGCATACCACCAATTGACCGGTCCCTGAGCACTAGCCGGCACCGGATTCCAAACTAGCAAAGTCTGCGCGGTGAGATAGAGTCCGGGAAACCAGAAAAGCGCGGCGAAAAGATACCATTGGGAAACGTAGAGATGCCCAGGCTCCCGCCGACGCAGCATGTCCACCCCATGCCACGTGACAATGGCAAAGCCCGCGAGGAGAAACGGCGTGGCGTAACCTGGATACTCCAGCCATTCGAGGGAAGTGCTTCTTCCGCCCAGAATACCAAGCACTCCCAGGAGATTGCCCACGTTCCAGAGCGCCGCAGCGACATGCAATGACCAGACGTGACGCAGCGGAGCGCGACAAAGCCGGGCTAGAATCCACAACGCCACGGCGACCGATCCACCCGAAAGCCAGCCGTAAACGACGCAATTCATGTGAGCCGGTCGCACGCGCCCGAAGGTTAGCCATGCGTGGTTCGCGAGAAACTCCGGATTGGTCATTTTTTCCGATGACATCATTGCGAACACGGTGCCCGCCAGCAGCCAGAAAACCGCGCTGGCGAGCCAATGAATCGCTGGGCCCCGGAGCGAAAGATCGACCTCGACGCGTTGTTCACGGCTGCGCGCGATCGCGGGCAGATCCGATTGGGACGAAATACTCATGGCATGGAGGTGGTTATCTTCCGGGAAGCCCCTGATGAAGATGTGGCAGGAAAGGAGTCCGTCGCCCGGCCCTCCGGTTCATCGGGATCGAAAATCGATTGCGCACCGGCGCGGGTATCACGGAATTGTCCGGCGCGCGCCGCCCATGCAAAGACGAGCACGGTGCTGGTGGTAAGACAGATGAGAGTGAAAAATACAAGAGATGTCGCTAGCATATAGGAGTGATGTTGGTTGATTGACTGTTTACAGATTTCTATTTTCGAGTTGAGCCGAAGCTGGAATTCGGCGCACCTCCCGGCGCGTCATCCGGCAATACAGGCGAAGCCCGAAGGTATTTGGAGAATGGCAGCACGGGGCGGGGCGCGAAACCGGCCCCAGCCCGATGATGGCGAGCGCAAAACACGTAAGGTGCGTAACGATCTGGGCAGTGAACCGCTTTGCTCCGGCGGCAGTGATTTTGACCTGGCGAGAAGGTCGGTTATAAAACATAAACATTTCTCCTTCGCTTGCTATTTCGGTACTCCAGGCCGCTTCTTTGTCGGAGCAGCATGCCTATTCGTCTCGACCGATGTGGGCTCTTGAACGACGGAATCGGAAGCGACCGGTTCAGCGATGAAGGTTTTTAAAGTGAGCAATAAGGCCTCGGAGAAGGCCGAAACGAGGGGAAGCGCTTTGAAGGATTTTGCGCTCATGTCTAGCAATGTTTGAAAAGGAGATGGATTTCCCGGTTGATTCCGGCGGTGAAAAAGCGCCACTGGGATGGCCGGTGAATTAGGCACATCAGGTGGAAATAGATTCGGGTGCAATTGGCGTTCATGGTCATAGTCGTGGTAGGATCCGCGGTTACGAAGTGCGACTATGCGGCAACCGTGCTGGCATCTATTTCCGCAATGTACTTCGGTCTGAAGGAAGCATGCGAAACTACCAACCGAGGCAAAAGATTGCGCACCATCTCGGTAGCTAACTCCGGGAACACCAAGTGCGGAAACTCCGTCTGTCGTGCGATGGCCAAGGCTTCGCCAATAGCCTCCTCGATCCGATGCACGTGTTGCTCGAATCCGAAGCAGAACCGGGCCAGGAGACGAATCCGCGTGTGTTCCAACTGGGTTTCGATCTTCGACGCCAGAGCGTCAACTGTGGCGGGCGATGAGATTATCGAGTGCATAGTTCACGAAATTGTGGGGAAACTTAGTTTTCATTCCGCGGATTCGGAGCATCGCTCTCAAACGCCGTGGAATCATTGCCGCCTTACCATGCCGTTCATTTACCTTCGACTAGGCGCCCGGAGCCGCGCCGTTCCGGCGGCATCCCGGGCGCACTTCAATGAGTTTGGTTCAAACTAACTTGATTTCAACGTCCACATTGCCGCGGATCGCCTTTGAGTAAGGACAGGTCTGCTCCGCCGCATCCAGCAAGGCCTGAGCGACCTCCCGATCCAGACCCGGTAGGCTCACATTGAGGCGAGCCTGAAGCGCGTAGGCGCCATCAGTGCTAGTCAAGTCCACTTCGGCATCAATGGCCAAGCCCTCAGGGACTGTTACTTTTAGGTTGCGCGCCGCGAGCCCGATCGCGCCCTCGAAACAAGCCGACCAACCAGCGGCGAAAAGTTGTTCCGGATTGGTGCCGGGCGTTTTGCTGCCGGGCAGCGAATGTTTGATATCCAGGCGGCCATCACTGCTGCGGGAAACACCACCGTCCCGGCCTCCCGTAGTGTGGACTTTCGCGGTGTAGAGGACTCGCTTGGTAGGTGCTGTGGTTGTCTGCGTATTCATATTGAGTAGTGGTTAAAGATGAGAGTGAGGGTGAAGTGGCCGCCTCGTTTGCCCCGCCGCATTGAGCGGCGGAGCGAGAAGCGGACCAATGGGTTTACAAGCCTAAGGCGTCGGTACTGCGATAAGTGTAAGTAACGCCATGAGGTCCGGACACCTGGGTCGGCGTGCGCTGAGGCTCAATGGCGGACTTTCCCGTCGCGGGTGACTTCGGTACTTGATAGAGCGCGATTGTGGCCGTCTTCGGCTCGGTTACTTTACGCGTCTGGTACTGTGTCTGCGGGCCCGGGCCGGCCAGAGCGCTCATGTTGAGGACAGCGGCCACACCGAGAAGGGTGGCCGTGGATTTGATGGATTGTGTTTTCATATTTATATTAGGTTTCTGCGTTTCGTTTGAGATATTTTGTTTGATAGCTTCCTCGCTGATTGGGTTTCGGGTTGCTGATGTTCTGCCTACATCGACAACAGCGAGAATCCGGCTCCGAACGGCCAAGCAAACTTCGGAAATTTTTCTGCGCTCGCGAAAAGGGCGGAGGGCGCGAGATGGGTGGTCATGGATTTGATGGGTTGGGTTTTCATTTGTTTGTTTTCGGCATCGAAGCCTGCGGAGCAGCGGGCTTTTGAAGACTTCGATTGTTCGAGACCATATAAGTCACGTCTCGTGCCACGGTGGTTGCGTTGTGCCTACGTGCCTTGCCCAGAGCAACTTACGATGGAATCCGTTCGCCGGCGAAAGGTGACGAAATTTCGTAAGTAACGAATATTCGTTACTCAAAATAACGACTGCTCGTTAAAAAGGCTCCGGTCCCAAACCCCGCAGTTGCGGCACTCAATCAATCTGCCACGCCACCACCAGGTCCTGGGCCAAGCGCACGGCAGATAGTAATCTGCTGCACATTGACGCGATCGGGGTGCGTTCCGCCGAAAACACTTCCCGACGCTATCCGAAAAAACTTCTCGCTTTGCCTAACCTCAGCTTCTCGGCAAACCCAGCGCCTTGATGCGCGAGGCGAGCGTGGTCGGCTTCATGCCGAGGATTGCCGCAGCGCCATTCGGGCCAGAAATTTTTCCGCAGGCTTGAGCTAAGGCGGCGGTGATGCTTTCGCGCTCGCGTTGCTTGAGCTCTGCCCGGGTGAGCAACGGAGCATCAGAGGTCGTGGCCGGATTCGCCGTGGCAGTCGCGCTGCTCGACGGTGGTGCATCGAAAATCAGTGGGCCGTTTTGAGCGAGAATCACGGCGCGTTCAATCGCGTTTTGAAGCTCGCGAACATTGCCCGGCCAATCCTGCGCGGCAAGCTGCCGGGCGACCGCGTTGTTGAGTTTCGGGAGCTTTAGGCCCAGGCGTTTGGCCGCGGCGCGGATGAAGTGCTCCGCGAGCCGGGGAATGTCTTCGCGCCGCTCGCGCAGCGGCGGATTCTCGATCGGGAAGACGCTAAGCCGATAATACAAATCCTCTCGGAAACGTCCGGCGATGACTTCATCTTTTAAATTGCGATTAGTCGCGGCGATAATGCGTACGTTTACTTTGCGCAAGCGCGTATCTCCGATTCGCTCGAGTTCCTGCTCCTGCAAAACGCGCAATAGCTTCGCCTGCATGGAAAACGGAATCTCTCCGATCTCATCGAGGAAAAGCGTGCCGCCATCGGCTAGCTCGAAGCGTCCAGCTTTGTCGCGGAGAGCACCCGTAAATGCCCCTTTCACGTGGCCGAAAAACTCGCTCTCGAAAAGCGCCTCCGGCACTGCCGCACAATTGGCCTTTACCATGGGCCGGTCCCGCCGGACGCTGCGCTCGTGGATAGCGCGCGCCACGAGTTCCTTGCCGGTGCCGCTTTCGCCGGTGACTAGCACCGTGGCTTCGCTGGCGGCGACGAGATCAATCTGCCGGAGCACCTTCCGCAGGGCGGGACTTTCCCCGATGAGATCGCCCCCGCCGCTCGCCGCGGTTACTTCATCACGGAGATAGCTATTTTCCTCCTCCAGCCGTTCTTTCAGATAGGCGATCTCCTCGAAAGCATTTGCGTTGGAAATGCTCACCGAGGCGTGATCGGCAAGCACGCGCAGCGATTCGAGATCCTCTTTGGTGAGCGTGGTGCGATCGAAAAGCGCCAGGACGCCGAGCACCTCACCCCGAAAAACAAGTGGCTGCGCGGCAAATGCCGCGACGCCTTCGCTGCGAAACCAGTCTCCATCGGCGAGCCAGCTTTCGTTTCCAGTGAACATCGGCACGAGCAGTGGCTGGCCGGTCGTGGCCACGCTGCCGATCCTCGGTACGCCGAGCGGGAAGCGTTGGAAAGCTTGATCTAACTGCTCGAGGCCGTTCGGGTGGGCGACCAGATTGCCATCGCCGGCGACGTGGTGCAGGCAACGAGTCTGGTCAGGGCACTGAGCACGAAAGCGGCAGGTCTCGCACAAGTCACCCTTTTCGATGAGCCAGATCGCAACGGCCACGACGTTCTTGCAAGCGGCGATGCTCGTGACGATGGCGTGCAGCACTTCGGGCACGGTGCGGTTCTGCGCAATCGAGACCATTGCTCTCGGGAAATCGACACAGTTCATACCCAAGCACTATATGTTTGGATGTCGGCCGCCAAGAAAGCCCGTATTTTCGAGGCAGAACCTGGGAGACGCCAACATCAAGCGAGATGCGCATATGCGAGCGCCCACGTCCGAGCGGACTAATTAATGGGACCTATTTTCCCAGGGGCGCGGGGCAGAATTGCAATGCCTGGGTGATGATCCAGTCACGTCAACGCAGGAAGTCACGATCTGAATCCTTCCAGCCCGTCCCACAGCAGCTTGCAAGCAGTAACGATCAGCAGACCGTAGCAGACGCGGTAGAGTTGACGCTGATCGAGCCGCTCGTGCAGCCGCCAGCCAGCCCAGACGCCGGGCGGAATTACCGGCAGGCAGCAGGCCATAAGGATCCAGATATCAGGGCCCGGGCGCGCTAGCCACAGCCAAGGTCCCGCTTTAACGGCATTGCCGACGGTGAAGAACAAACTGGTGGTCCCGGCCAGCATCGATTTGGACAACCCTAATGGTAGTAGGTACATGGCAAGCGGCGGCCCACCGGAATGCGCCACCATGGTGGTGATGCCAGAACAGAAACCGGCAAGCCGACCTTTGGCCGGCACGCGAGTCTGCGGCTTCACTTCCCCTCCGCTCTTAAACCATAATCCGGCAAAGAGCAGCGTGATCAGCGCCATCGCGAACTCGATGATATGGCGACTGAGCAACCGCATCAAAAGCGTGCCCGTCGCTATGCCTAGTAACAGCATGGGCAACAGCAGCTTCAAATCGGGTCGCGACCACGTGCTGGGCTTCCAGTAGCGTAGGGCGACTAGATCAATGACGACGAACAACGGTGCCAGCAGTGCGCCAGCCTGAATCGGGTCAAGGCTGAGCGATAAAAGCGGGATGCCAATGATCGCGAATCCGCCTCCAAATGCCCCACGCATGAATGCGATCAAGAACACTCCGGATGAGGCGAGGATGAGAGGGATAAGGCTAGGTAGCATTGGTCAGCGAGCAGCGCGGCGAGATCGAGTTAGCGATGAGAGGAATTTAATTCTCGAATGGCGAGTGAGGATGTTGATGTTTGGGACTTGGAACTTGCGCGTCCTTACGAATCATTGAGAGTCGGGCTTGCCTGGATATCTCATATCCACGCTAGGAAGCGGATTAATGCGGCGTATTTGCCTCAGGGGCAGGGGAAGGAGGCCGGCCTCCAATCATCCCTTGCGCTTCGGATTGCAATGCCTGGGCAATGATCCAGTCACGCCAGCTCTCGCCTAAGCCTTTTTCGAGCGCAGGCATCCTGGTTTGGATCACGCTATTGCAGTTGGCGAGTGTCGTTTGCGCCTGAGCCAACTGGTTTAGTTTAAATTGAGACATCGCGATGATCGCGGCAGCTTGTGCTTTCACGTCGGGGAATACCCCTTGGCTCGCGAGTTGTGCCCACTTTTTGGCTTCTTCGTAATGGCTCAGGCGAAATTCCGCCAGCGCCTTACAAGACTGAATATAGGGAGCCGCCGATGAATCTTTGCCCCGGTTGATAGCAAACTCGAGCAAGGCCAGTACGGCGTTTAGATCTACTCCTGAAGAAGGGAGGATCAGACAATCTTTCGCTGTTCGATCGGCAATGTGGAAGTCGGTGGTACTACCGAAGAGAGACATCATTCCTCCGCAAAGTCGCCGATAATTTTCAGCATCGTTTCTCGCCACCATAATCGGGACTAGGATGTGGAAGTAAGCGTGATTCGTCGGCTGTGATTTGAAGAGTTCGGAACCTAGGTACGCCGCGTCATTCCATTTCCCATGTTTGGCAAGTTCCAAAGTGGCCGTTTCGAACATGGCTCGGACTTCCAATCGGCTGGAGAGGAGCGACGTATCCACGGAGGAATCGAAAAGTGGCTTTATTTTGTCGAATTCACCGCTCCTGATAAGTATTTGTAGCAGTGTTGTCTGGCGCCTGATTTGCGATGCGTACTCGGCTTGAGGAAATTGCCGGTGCATATCTAATGCCTTCCGGACCATTTGTGCGGCCTCAGCGTATTTATTTTGGTAAACTAGTTCCAATGCCTGGCTATCGAGCTCGACTAGCTCCATCTGTTGGCGCATTCGCTCCTGGGTCCGCTTCTCTGTCATCAGCCACCGAGTCGTCGTAATCAGACTGACCACGAGCAGGACGAAGGTGATAGCGCAAGCAGACACGACGAGTTTGTTTCTCGCGGCTAGCTTCCGAAATTTATAAACTCGGCTGGGCGGTCGCGCTAGAATCGCCTCACCGGTTAGATAACGTTCCACATCCATCGCTAGGCCATTCGCGGTGGCATATCGGCGCGCGCGATCTTTTTCGAGTGCTTTCATCACAATCCAATCGAGATCGCCGCGCATTTCGCGGATGAGCTTTGGCGCTTCCGCACCGTAGTGTTTCGAAGCGCTCACCAGATCCGCCGCCCCCATGGTAGTTAGTCTCGTGGAAGGACGAACCGGCTCTTCCTCGCGAACTACCCGCCGGATCTCGTCAAATCCAGCTTTGAGAAGCTCTTGCGTGTCAAAAGGCGTCGTGCCGGTAAGCAATTCGTACAATAGAACGCCGAGACTGTAGATGTCAGTCCGGGTATCCACTTCGGTACTAGTGAGCGCCGCCTGTTCCGGGCTCATGTAAGCGGGCGTGCCGATGAGCAATTCATGGGCGGTCAAGATGGTTTTGTCCGTCAAAAGATGACCGATGGTCGCCTTCGCAATTCCAAAATCGATCACCTTCGGCACCGGTTTTCCGTCCGATCCCATCGCTACAAGAATGTTTGATGGTTTGATGTCTCGATGAATAATTCCCTTCTGGTGCGCGTGCTGGATCGCATCACAGACTTGAATAAATAGCTCCAAACGCTGTTTGAGCGGGAGAGAATATCGGCGGCAAAAATCGCTGATCTTGATGCCTTCGACTAATTCCATCACGAAATAGGGCCGTCCGGCTTCGGTGGTGCCTGCATCAAAAACGTGAGCAATATTTGGGTGATCCATCAGGGCCAGCGCCTGTCGTTCGGCCTCGAAACGTGCAATCACGCTTTTCGTGTCCATTCCCGGCTTAACAACCTTCAGCGCGACGCGGCGTCGAACCGGCTGTTCCTGTTCGGCGATGAAAACCACTCCGCAACCTCCTTCTCCGATTTGCTGTGCTAACCTGTACCTATCGACCTGGTCGCCAGGCTTTTCGCCAACAAAGATTTTGGTCCTTTCTACATCGATCTCCACGGCTGCCGGCTTCTCCAGAAAACCTTCTGTTCGGTCATTGGATTTCAACAACGCTTCTATTTTGCGGCGCAGCACCTCATTGCCGGCACAAGCCCGGTCCAAAAAAGCGGCTCGCTCCTCTACCGGAAGATTGAGTGCTTCCGTGAAGATTTCAATGGTGCTTTCAGAGTCGGGCGTCATGCTCGGATAGGTTGGCCGCACGCAACCCTGCCAATACTGGAAAACGTGATCATCTAGTTACCTCGCTTATTCGCGCTCTATCTCGTTTAGCAGCCAGGCGCGGGAAAATGTCCAATAATTTTTCACGGTAGAAAGGGATATTCCCAGAACTTGGGCAACTTCTTCATTGGTCATCCCTCCAAAATACCGCAGCTTTACTAGATCGGCCTGCACGGGATACTCGATCGCGAATTTTTCCAGCGCCTCATTCACAGCTAGCAATCGGCCATCGGCACTAGCACTATCATCGGCCACATCGAAACTCTCAAAATCCACGCGCTGGTAGCTCCCACCATGACGTTGGGTATATTTCCGACGGGCGCGATCGATCAAAATGCGGCGCATCGCCTCGGCAGAGGCACGAAAGAAATGCTCGCGATTGTTAAATGATGGAGTCTGATCGCCAACCAAACGGATCCAGGCTTCGTGTACCAAAGCGGTGGGTTGAAGAGTTTGACCAGGAGATTCGCGGGCGATTTTTACTGCGGCAAGACGTCGCAGTTCATCGTAAACGAGCTCAAGCAGGAGATCCGCAGCTTTTGCATCACCTGCTTCTATGGCAGACAACATGACGGTGGCGTCGCTCATATTTTCAGTCAGCGAAACCGAGGAATGTCTTTCCTTCCCTTTCGCAGGGCGAGCCGAATTTTCGCGTTTCAAACGCTGCTGGTGACCGGAAGTGAGGCGATCCTGGACGCCTGGGACGAAAGTGGTGAGGTCAGGCCACATTTCCATGTTGCCCGACGGGTCCATCACTTCATCGGCGCTAGCCATAAGCATTCCGTCAAGGTTCATGCCGCTCTGTCTCCTTCTCGTACCGAGACAAGTTGCAACAGCTCTACGAACCGCGCCTCATAGGCATCACATATGGGAGAAGTACCGTCAGGCTGCACCCACTCGGGATGTTGAAGGCGTAAGGCCTCGTGCATTTCCTTTTGTAGGGCAATGAAGGAGTGAGTCTCGTTGGACATAAGTCTGTGTTTCAAACAGAGAAGCGAGATTTCCTGTTTGAAAGGCCAATGAACTCCCAAAAATTTTAACAAACCTGTTGAAAAAGAAAGGCCCGCCGCGCGAGGGAGTGGCTGGACAAAATGCGACGATATTCGATAGGGGAGAGAACGTGCCGTTTTGACCCCGGCGCCATAAGGAAACGCAGAGGCGCAGAGGCAGAAAGGTGAGTTTTGCAGAGGGAGGGAGAAAAGCCGCGATTCCTCTGCGTCACTCCTCTAAATGCTCTGCATCTCCATATTTTTCACGGCCTGTTAAGACGCCGTTTTTGGCTTTGATTCCAGCCCGGACATATGGGGGCGTCTCCATAAGCGAGTATAGGAGTTATCCACGCCAGGTGTCTTGGCGGCGAAAACGTGCGACGCACGCTTCCCCAAATGCAAACTCGAATTATAGCTATAGCTTCGGATGGGGGCGCAAAGGGGAGTCCGTGCTTTTCGGACGGGCGGTATCGGCGGAGTCGACGTCTAGCCGACGACGTTATGCGAGCGCCGGGTAATCGGTATAACCTTCCGGGCCAGGCGCGTAGAAGGTGGCAAAATCCGGCGCATTCAGCGGTGCGCCGGTGCGATAGCGTTCGACAAGGTCGGGATTTGTGAGGAAAGGAACGCCGTAGGCGATCAGGTCGGCTTCACCACGATCGATGGCTTGCGCGCCGAGTTCGGCATTATAGCCGCCATTGACGATGAGTGGACCGCGGAACGCCTTGCGAATCGACGGCGTCATGCGTGGTCCGGGCGCGGCGAGCATGTGGCCCGGGAGCGCTTCGAGGACGTGCAGATAGGCCAGGCCAAAGCGATTGAGTTCCTTTGCGACATGGGTGTAGAGCGCTTCGGGATTGCTGTCGGATTGGCCATTGAAGTTACTTGTCGGCGAGACGCGCAGGCCCACGCGTTCCGGCTGCCAGGCGCTCACTACAGCATCCGTGACTTCGAGGAGAAACCGCGCGCGATTTTCAACGCTGCCGCCATAGCGATCGGTGCGCTGATTCGATCCGTCGCGCAAAAATTGATCAATGAGATAGCCATTGGCGCCGTGAATTTCCACGCCGTCAAACCCCGCCTCCTTCGCGAGCGCCGCCGCTCTTGCGTAATCCTGCACGATAGCGGAAATCTCCGCGGTCTCCAGGGCGCGCGGCGTCTCATACGATTTCTTGCCCTGCGGCGTGTGGGCTTCGTATCCCTGGATAGCGACCGCCGACGGCGCCACGGGCGGCGCGCCTTCGTGGAAGTCCGGATGCGACGCCCGCCCCATATGCCAAAGCTGCAAAAACATTCGGCCACCTTCCGCATGTACTGCCTCCGTTACTTTATGCCAGCCGCGCATCTGCTCGCTCGTGTGGATCCCCGGCGCTCCCACCCAGCCGCGGCCCTGCAGTGAAATATGCGTGGCTTCACTAATGATCAGGCCTGCTGTGGCGCGCTGGCGGTAATACTCTGCCATCATGTCATTCGGGATGCTTTCCGCGCCGGCGCGACCGCGGGTCAGCGGCGCCATGACGAGACGATTGGGCAACTTGAGGTTACCGATAGTGAATGGAGTGAATAGCGGATTCATGGGTTGTTTTGGATTGAGTTAGCTCGCGCCGGCTTTCGCCGCACGCCGGAAATTGCCCTGGATCGTCAAGGTTGGGCAAAGTTAGGTACAGTCTTTCACGCGGAGGACAATCTTTCCACGCGTGTGCCCCGTTTGACTCAGCTCATATGCACGATGCGCTTCCGAGAGCGGGATGATTCGTTCGACGACGGGTTTCAGTTTTCCGTCGTCGATGAGCTCAGCGATCTGGGTCAATCGGGCACTGTTTCCTTCGCTGACGACAAAGGTTGCTCGAACGCCGAAGGCCTCCGCTTTTTCCGCGGAAGGCGGGGATACGAGCGAGACCAGGATTCCGCCCGGCTTCAGCGTCAGCCAGGAACGCTCCTGCGTTTCGCCGCCGATGCCGTCGAGGACGACATCGGCCTTCCCTACTCCGGTCTCGAAAGGTTGCGCCGTGTAATCTATCAATTCATCGGCGCCGAGGCCACGCAGCCATTCGTGTTTTTTCGCGGAGGCCGTGGCGATGACGCGCGCTCCTTTCCATTTGGCGAGCTGGACGGCGAGGTGGCCGACTCCTCCCGCGGCCCCGTGGATGAGAACATGCTGTCCTGCTTTCAAGTCAGCGGTCTCGAACAAGGCTTGCCAAGCAGTGAGCGCGGCCACCGGCACAGCGGCTGCGTGGACGTGATGCAGTGACTTCGGCTTTAAGGCGAGATCGGATTCGGGGACGGCGACGTATTCTGCGTGCGCGCCGTTGCGGGAGACATCGAGCAGGCCATAAACTTCGTCGCCGCTTTTGAATTGGCTGACGCCGCTGCCGATTTCCGCGACGACACCGGAAACATCCCAGCCCAAGGTGAGCGGGAGTGAATGATGCAGGAGCGCTTCGAGATGACCTTCGCGCACTTTCCAATCCACCGGGTTGACGCCGGCCGCGTGCACCTGGACCAGCACTTCGCCTGCGGCTGGCTCCGGTCGAGGAGCATCCTCATAGCGGATGACGGAGGAGTCGCCGAAAGCGTGAATTCGCACGGCCTTCATCGTCGGAGTCACGGAATCGCCGAGTGCACGCACCGCCGGGGCGGCGCTGGACAGTGGATCGGATTCGAAGATTTTCATAGTGAGAGTATTTGGTGATTTAGTTACTTGTGATCGGAAGTTTTCAGGCTGTCTTGGCGAAGGCCGGATGCACTTGGGGCGCGGCCGGGCTCGCTTCGACGCGTTGCTGGAAGATGCCGGCAAAGGCAGGCCACACACCGAAGAAAACCGCGAGCCAGAGGACGCTGACGACGGCGGCCAAAGGCAGCCCCGAGGGAACCATCAAGACGTGAAACAAGTCGATATTAACGACGATCGGGCCCAGCAGCGTCAGCGCGAGGGGCACATACCGATTGACTAGCAAGAGGACGCCGCCGATCAACTGGAGCGCAAAAATCGGGATCAAGTAATGAGAGACGAAGAGCGCGCCCATGAACTGGCCGGCGAGGCCCGCCGGCGGCGGCATGGGGATGAAGTGCAGGAATCCGTTGAGACCGAAGACCGTAAAGATCAGGCCAAGGAGGAGTCGTGAGATAAGCGTTGTTGTTTTCATAACGAGAGAAGCATGCACCCGAGGCCGATCGATCGAGAAAGACGATGTTTCTTGTCTCACCATAAGTGTAGCCTATACTCGTCCGTCTCATGGAGCTCCGACATCTGCGCTATTTCGTGGCCGTCGCGGAGGCGGAAAACGTCTCGCGCGCCGCGCTGAAGCTGCACGTGTCGCAACCGGCCCTGAGCACCCAGATTCGCGATCTCGAAGACGAGCTCGGATTCAGCCTGCTGGAGCGCACGGCCAAATCGGTGCACTTGACCGAGGCAGGACGGGTATTCCTCGAGGAAGCACGTGCGGTGCTGGAGCGGACTGAGGAGGCCGTTAGCAAAGCGCGCACCGTGGCAAGCCGCGGCTCGAGCCTGCTTCACATCGGCTATTCGCCGACGCCGACGGCCCACATCCTCCCGGCGATCTTGCGGGCCTTCCAGCGCGCGATTCCCGATGCGCGCCTCAAGCTACATGACCAAACCAATGACGAGAACATCGCCGGATTGCATGACGGGCAGCTGCAGCTAGCCTTCGTCATTCGTCCGCTCGGAACCAAGGCGCTACGCGATTTACGCTTCGAAGAATTGACACAACTTGCTCCCAGGCTGGCTGTAGCCCCAAAGCACCGGTTTGCGCGCAGGCGTCTGGTGACACTAGCTGACGCTGTGCACGAACCTTTCGTCGCGTACACCCGGGAAGACTATCCAGACTATCACGCCAATCTTATGGCCACCTTTGCCGCAGCGAAAGGCAAGCCTCGGATCGTGGAAGAGCACGATGGCTTTTCCAGCCTGATATCGGCGATCGAAGCAGGCACCGGAGTGGCGCTCGTCTCGGATTCATTTGCCTACACAGCAGGACAACGCGTGAAACTCGTGCGTCTTGATCCGGAACCGCCGGCTGTGGCGATGGGAATCGCCTCGCTGAAAGAGTCTCCGAGCGCCGTCGCCGAGCAATTCTGGCAATGCGCAAAACAGGCAACGCTCGCCTGGCGCAAATCGGCTGAATCGAAGAGTTAGCCGGCTCAGCAATTCTCCCACCCTTGCTTTGCGAGACGAACTTCCTCGAAACCGTCGGCGATTTTCAAGCCTTGGGTGTGACGGTAATGCTGATGAACTTACAACCCGTTCTATGGCTGCTGCAGCAATATCAGGCGGAACTATAGTTTTGAACCGTCTCCGAATTTGGATCAGATCAGCATCCAAAAAGGAACTGGCCTTAAACTTGCGCTTGTTGAGAAATTCGAGCCTCCACTTAGAGGAAGTGGGTTAGTGGATAAAGCGCAAATCGCGCCACCAAAAACCCGTGCAAATTTTGGTGCATTTCGTTGCATTTCGCGCCATCTCGGGACCTTTTCGTCGTCCTTCTTTCCAATAGAACTCTCCACCGTAAGTTTTGCCGGGGAGCCACTTAAGAGTGGTTGCGGGGGTAGGATTTGAACCTACGACCTTCAGGTTATGAGCCTGACGAGCTACCAGGCTGCTCCACCCCGCGATTGAGAAGCGAGAAGGTATCCGTACCAGCGGAGGTGACAAGGGGAATT
>FTBG01000270.1_pt1 | contig 26848 bp, 24 predicted proteins | sample 1639311 | NCBI WGS metagenome assembly FTBG01 (sample SAMEA3914864, study PRJEB12502) | metagenome | biome: forest; material: soil | place: USA | collected 2012-03-12 | depth 0.3 m | reverse complement strand
GTTTCGCGGCGTGGGGGATTGGCAGACCGATCCGAAGAAGTTTCCTCACGGGCTGGCTTCCATCGCTGACTATACGCATAGCAAAGGATTGAAATTCGGGCTCTGGGTCGGTTGGACTCAAGGCGGCGACGATCGCGAAGGCTCAGGTCCGGATCGTCCGCTGAGCGTCTTCGATCCGGAACGGAAAGATTGGTTTCCGAAAGATGCTGACCCGAAGTGGAAGCCGACTGATTTCACGGGCAAAACTGTCTGCCTTGGCGATCCGCCTGCGGTTAACTGGTGTCTCGATCAGCTCCGACGCATAGTAAAAGAATATAAACTCGACCTGCTGGAGCATGATCAGGAAATGGTGATTTCCAATTGCTCACGCATGGATCATCTCCATACGAATTCCGCAACGGATGCCTCCTTTCGCTCGGCGGAAGGTTACTATAAAGTTTACGATACTTTGCGTGCAGAAAATCCTGAGCTGCTCTTCGAAGACTGCGTGAACGGTGGGCGGATGGTGGATTACGGAGTGCTGCGCCGCTGCCATTACGTAAGCATCACGGATACGTACGATCCGCTTTCCAACAGGCGCGCCTTTTACGATGCTTCGTACGTGCTGCCGCCCTCGATGTGCGAATGTTATATTGAAAACCAGAAGGTCTCCAGCCTCAAAGGTTTCCTGTTTATGTTGCGCAGCGGAATGATGGGTTGGTGCACGATCATGGCCGACACGTCACGCTGGACTCCGGAGCAGCACGCGGCGGCGAAACACCAATTCGATTTGTATAAAAAGACGCTTCGTCCACTGATCAACCACGCCGATCTTTATCATGTCTCCGAGCGTCCGGACGGAGGGCGCTGGGACGGCATCGAGTATTGGGACGCCGAGTCCGGAAAAGGCGTGCTCTTCGCGTTTCGTGACAAAAACGATGAAGCCGATCACGCCTTTGTTTTGCGGGGACTAGCGGAAGAGGAACGCTATCACCTCACGAGTGAAGATGGCAGCGTCGCCGAGGCAAATCTTTCCGGGAAAATATTGCGGACTGAGGGGCTGAAAGTGCACCTAGCCGATCCGCAAACCTCGGATTTGATTTTCATCACACGAGAGTAAACTTCCGTTGTGGGATGGGAATATTATGACCGAACCAAGTTCCAAGATTTGCCCGCTTTGCTGTGAGCCTGTTCATCCACTTGCTCGGAAATGCCCGCATTGTCATCACTATCTCAATAAATGGACGCTTGCGCTCTATCATCCTTTGATCGCGATAAGTCCCACGCTGGTTTTCCTTGGTATATGTGCATTGATGCTGGGGCGCCTTGCTGATCGCGGAGCAGATTTTTCGTCATACCAATCGCAACTGCGCGTGGACCATTCGGAGATCGCCTTCGGCGAGACCAGCGGCCGGCCGACGGTCGCGGTTATAGGAACCATTCGAAACGACAGCAAGATTTCCTGGGTAAGGATTACTCTCGAAGTTCAATACTTCGACGCGGCTCATAAGCTGGTGGATACCGTACAGAACGAAGGGTACGGACTGGTCGTGCCTGCCGGAAAGGAGGGAGCTTTCAAGGTCTCCCGGCCCCGTGAGTTTGACATGGCAAAATATGCGTCGCACGAAGTTCACATTCTCGACGCTCGCGAGGTTCGCGGGATTTTTTGGTAGTACGATCCGGTCGTGCGGATTTATCCTCGGCGATATGCGATCGCAGACGTTTCGAGTGTTCGGCGCCTTCATCGCTTTCTTTGCATCGTTTCTTTTGGCCGCGCGTTTATCGGGCGCACCACTCGATCGTTTCACGGACTTTGTCGCTTTCGATCCTCCTTATACTGAAGCGCACGGCGGCATCCGTGTTACATACCTGGGCACGAATGGCTATCAGTTCGAACTTGGTAGTCACGTGCTTCTCGTCGATCCCTATTTCAGTCGGGTGGGCCTTTGCGAGGTGGCCTTTAATCAGCACATCGAATCAGACGAACGCCGCGTCGATGCGGCGCTGGCCCAGCTTCGCCCACGTGCGGATGCGATCCTCGTGACCCACGCGCACTTCGATCATCTCCTCGATGCGCCGCGCGTGATGCAGCGCACCAGGGCGCGATTGTTTGCGGGTCCGAGCGCAGTCAATTTGATGCGGTCTTTTCACATTCCGGCATCGCGCTGCCAGCCCGTGGAGCCCGGCGATGTCCGGCGCATCGGTCCTTGGACAGTCCGCGTCCTTTCGGCCGCGCACGATCGTGTCATCGGCACAGCGCCGCCGTTTCCCGGCGAGCGGACCTCTCCCGGCACGCCGCCGGTGAAGCCATCCGATTGGGTACTCGGCGAGCCGCTCGCCTTTGTGATCGATGCAGGTGGCAAACGCATTTATGTGGATTCGGGAGGGCTGCCGGGCGAGGTGTTGCCGGAGAGCAAAGTCGATCTTGCCATTCTTGGCGTTGCTTTGCCGGATAGCCGGCGCCGCTTCGCTTATGCCGTCCGGCAATTGCACCCTCGCTACGTGCTGCCTAGTCATCAGGACGATTTTTTCCAACCACTGGATCGCGGGTTTCAGTTTGGCAAGCTCTCGGATTTTCCTGAGGTCTGCCGCATTTTTGAAAATGAACATTTGTCTGGGAGTCTGATACTGCTCGATTATTTTCGGCCATGGACGCTGCGTTAACTCAAGCTGCGGGCGAACGTCACGGGATTCGAAAGGTCGCTCTTGCTCCGGTGATTCCGCAGATCATCGGAAGCGGATTTAACATCCTCTACAACGCAGTCGTCATCCGTCCGTTGCTAACGACTCAGGCGTTACGGGATCGATTTTTCCACACGGTGGTTATCTATAACGCCCTCGTCTTTCCGCTGGCTGTGGGTGCGTGGCTGTGGGTGTTGTATTCTCTGCAGCGCTCCTATGGGCAATTGCAATCCGGAGGCGCGGTCGAGGAGCGCCAGCTTTACGCTGCCCGGCGTCACGTGGTGCACCTGCCGTGGTTTGGATCCGCAGTCTGCGCCGTGGCGTGGTTACTTTGCATCCCGGTATTTCTGGTGTCGCTCGGGTCGGTGGAAGGCCCGCTGAGCCAGCAATTGATGTGGCATTTACCTATCTCGTTTCTCGTCTCCGCTTTTATCTGTATTTCGCAGAGCTTTTTTCTCATCGAGCTGGCCAGCCAGCGGCATCTCTTCCCTGTATTTTTCAGAGACGTTCGCCCCGATCGTCTCGAGGGGATCTATCCGCTTTCGCTGCGCGGCCGCGGCCTTGTCTGGGCCATTTCGGTGGGAATCTGTCCCATCGTGGCCCTGCTGTTACTTGGTTTTGCCCCAGCGGCGACGCCGGAAAATCCTTATGCTCTCGATCTGAAATGGATCGAGCTCATCGCGGGCTGCATCGGGATCGGCTTCGGCATTTTTTCCGCACTGCTTATTAGCTGGTTGGTGGCCAAGCCGGTCGATGAATTGCGCACGGCAGCGCAAGCGGTCTCAGAGGGACGTTTTGACGTAACCGTGCCGCTGCGTCGCGCGGATGAATTCGGCGCGCTCATCGGCGAATTCAACCGGATGGTGGTGGAGCTTCGGGAAAAGGAGCGCCTTCGCAAAATGTTCGGCTTGCACGTGGGACCAAAAGCCGCGGAGCAAATCCTGGCCCGCGATCCGGGTTTGAGCGGGCGCGAACAAGTAATCACCGTGATGTTTGTAGATATTCGGTCCTTCACGGCGCGCGCCGCGGATTGCGAAGCCGGGCGCGTGGTCTTGATCCTCAATGAATTTCTCGGCGCGATGGTCAGCGCCGTGGAAGAGCATCACAGCGGGATGATTAACAAATTTCTGGGGGATGGTTTTATGGCGCTCTTCGGCGCAGGCGCAGATGTCGAGGCTCACGCCGATGATGCGCTGCACGCTGCGCGAGGAATGCTCGCCTCCCTCGACACACTTAATCAAAAGCTAGCCGAACGCGGCGAGTCTCCGCTCGCCATCGGCATTGGTCTTCATACGGGTCCGGCGATCGTCGGCAGCATCGGCTCTCCGCAACGTCTCGAATTCACCGCGATTGGCAGCACCGTCAATCTGGCCTCGCGCATCGAATCCCTGACAAAAGCGCTTGGTGTTACTTTACTGCTTAGTGAAGCCACTCGGACCGCTCTGCGCCAGCCGCAATCCTTGCGCGAATTTCCTCCCCAAATGGTGAAAGGAGTGGCTGACCCGGTGCAAGTGTGGGGTGAGGCGGGCTGAAACAGCAGACCGGCTCGCAACGCCAGCGCCTTCCACTCCCGCCTACGGCCGCGTATCCGTCTCCTTCTCCAGCCGCTCGCTCAGCCACTGCTTGATCATGCTTTGGTAGTTAAGATACCGCGAGCGGGCGATACGCTTGATGCGCGCGAGCATGCGCGGGTCGAAGCGCAGCGTGATCGTCGTGGATTCCCGCGTGTCGGATTTCACGATCGAGGCATTCATGAGGCGCGCATCCAGCCGCGCTCCCGCCCAGAAAGCGGCCTCGTCTTCCTCCGTGTCGAATCTCGGGATTTCAGACCAGCTGCTGATAACTTTCATTGATTAGAATCCCATCTCCGAATTTTTGCGATCGTAAAAAGCCACCTCCTCGGGCGTCATGGCCCGAGCGAGGATGGCGCGATACTGTTTTCCATCCGTCCAGAAGAGGGTGAAGATGCCGCGATCACCCACGGACTTCCCGAGATTGAAGTAACGCGCGTGCTCGTTTTCTTCCGCGCCTTCCGGCATCAGCCGGATGGAAAAGGGATCTTCGAACGATTCCTCGATTTCCTTGGGCGGGATGGCTTTCAGGTCAAAAGGCGCGTCGAGCCAGTCAAATTCCATAGGGTGGGGTCAGTTTTTGCCGATAGAGACTGGCTGGGGGAAGGGGGAACGTCATTTTTTGGGCCGCTGGATGAGTTCTATCTCATATCCCTCGGGCGCGTCGATGAAAGCAATAATACTGCCGCTGCCGGTGGGAGTGGGTCCGTCGGAGAGTGGGCAGCCCTTGGCCGCGGCGTGTTTGGCAAAGGCCTCCAAGTCATCCACTTCGAAGGCCAGATGGGTGAGATCCGGCCCGACCTGCACGGGGCCACTGGCGTCGAATTTGCAAATCTCGATCTCCTCTTCACTGTCGGGCGCTTTGAAGAAAACCAGCTGGGAACCCCGCGGCGAGGTGTGCCGGCGGACCTCCTCGAGGCCAAGAATATCCTTGTAAAAGGAGACTGTTCGTTCGAGATCGGCCACCCGATAACGCGTATGAAGAAGCTTCTTGAGCATGGGAAATTTCGATTCTCGATTTTTGTTTTTCGTTCTGAGATACGAACCCGCTGAAATGCGGGCCGACAGTTCTGTAGCCTTACGCCACTCCATCGAAAATCCCAAAATCGCGAATTGAAAATATGATTGCCCTTGGCATCGACAGCGGCACGCAGAGCACCAAGACCATCGCGCTCGACATCGAGAGTGGCGAGATGCTGGCCAGTGCTTCGCAGGCCTACGGACTCATCGAAGGCCTGCCGCCCGGCCATCTGGAGCAAGATCCGCAGGTCTGGCTCGATGCGGTGGACGCCACCGTGCGCGAGTGCCTGCAGAAAATAGGAGACCGAAAGCAGGAGGTGCTAGCCATCGGCGTGAGCGGCCAGCAGCACGGGTGTGTTCCGCTGGATAAGAAAAATCGGCCCATTCGTCCGGCCAAGCTTTGGTGCGACACCTCGACCGTGGACCAATGCAAGCAGTTCGAGGCGGAATTCGGCGGTGCGGAGGGGTTGATCGAGCTGGCCGGAAACGCCATCCTGCCGGGATACACGGCTCCAAAGATCCTGTGGTTGAAGCAGAACGAGCCCAAAAATTACAAGGCGCTCGACGCGGTGCTGTTGCCGCACGATTACATCAATTTCCACCTGACCGGCGAACGAACGATGGAGTATGGAGATGCTTCAGGGACCGGCCTGATGGATGTGCGGACCAAGACCTGGTGTGACCCTCTCATCGAGTTCATCGATCCGGATTTGAAGGAATATCTGCCCCAGCTTGCCAGCTCGCGCCGGGCGCTCGGCCTCTTGCGCGACAGCCTGCGCACGGATTGGGGTCTCAAAAACGCACCGGTCGTGAGTGCCGGCGGCGGCGACAACATGATGGGCGCCATCGGCACGGGCAATGTGCAGGCCGGTTCAGTTACGGTGAGCCTGGGCACTTCTGGGACCGTGTATGCTTTTGCGTCGCAACCGGTCATCGATCCTCAGGGAGAGATCGCCGCGTTTTGCGATTCGACGGATCGCTGGATGCCGCTGGCCTGCACGATGAATGTGACCGTGGCTACCGAGCAGGCGCGCAAGCTTTTCGGATGGACCCATGCGCAGATGGAAAAACAGATCGCGAGCACTCCGGCCGGGGCGGAGGGATTGCTCTTCCTCCCTTATCTCACCGGGGAACGAACTCCCAATCTGCCTCACGGAACCGGGGTCTTTCACGGTCTCACGGTGGATAACATGATTCCGCCGCTGATGGGCCGCGCGATCATGGAGGGGGCGACGCTTGGCCTTGGCTACGGGTTAGGGCGATTCCGTGAGCTCGGCATTCAGCCGACGGAAATCCGGCTCACCGGCGGCGGAAGCAAGAGCGCGGTCTGGCGGCAGATCTGTGCGGATGTCTTTGGCGTGCCCATCGTTTGCCTGCAAAGCGCGGAAGGCGCGGCGCTCGGGGCCGCAATCCAAGGCGGTTTTGCCTGGCACGCCGCCAATGCGAAGCCCGTCACCTTCCGCGAGCTCTGCGCCCGCATTGTAAAACTCGACCCTGCAACCCGGGCAGAACCGAACGAAGCCCACCGGGAAGTGTACGCCAGACTGCTCACGCGGCAGGGCGATCTCACACGGCGTTTGCACACTGCCGGGTATTTGTGATCTTCTGGAAGACCGTGTAGTTTCCTGATTCCCTGCTTTCGACATGAATTCGCGTCCTCTCCTCATTTTTGCCGCGGTGGTTGCGCTCATCATCGTTGGCGCGATCTGGTTTTTGCAGAGCAAACCCTCAGGTCCGTCGGGTGAGCCGGTTACACCCATTCCCTCGCCCGCAGCGACTCCTCAGATCTCCGCGCCGCATACGACGCCGCCGCCCAATCTGGTTGCGAAAAACGGAACGCCGACCCCCGCGACGCCTGCGCCGAAGCCGGCGGTACCTGAGCCGATTCCGCCGTGGGAGGAAAAAATCGACAACATTTTGAAGTCGAACGCCAGCGAGACGGACACCGCGCAGATGCTGATCAATTTGCTGCCCACGATGCCGCCCGATGGCCAGGCCGAAGCCGCGCAGCACATTTCCAATCTGATCCTGGATAAGGATTATAACCGCGTGCTCCCGCTGTTGCGGAATCCCAATCTTCCCGAGGAAGTCCAGGACGTGCTCGTGACGGATCTCATGAACCGCGACGACACGGTGAAACTCCCGGCGTTACTTGATGTGGCCAAGATTCCAAATCATCCGTATCACGACGAGGCGCTTACGGATTTGCAGATTTTTCTCGATGCCGATGAAGGGCAGGATTGGTCCAAGTGGGATAAGGACGTGAAGGCGTATCTCAAGAAGCAGGCCGACGAAAACGCCGAGGATAGCAAATGAAGCTGGTGATCGCCGGCACCGGCGCGAGCGGAGCAATCTACCTGCAGCGGCTGCTGGCGCAGATTGATCCCCAGGCGCACGAAGTGCACCTGGTGCTGAGCGCGTATGGGAAACAAGTAATCGCCGAGGAATTGGGTGAACTGCGCGTGCCCGAAGGAGTGCACGAGCACAGCGACCGCACGATGAATGTTCCTTTCGTCAGCGGGTCTTCGCCATTCGATGCCATGGCCATCGTGCCCTGCTCGATGGGCACTCTTGGCCGCATCGCCGCAGGCACGGCCGATACGACGATCCTGCGCGCGGCCGATGTTTTCTTGAAAGAGAAGCGCAAGCTAATCCTTGTGCCGCGGGAGACGCCGTGGAATCTGATCCACGCGCGCAATGTCGTTACTTTGATCGAAGCAGGCGCAGTGATGATGCCGGCCTCGCCGAGCTTTTACAGCATGCCGCGCACGGTTGAAGAAGTGGCGGATACGCTGGTGGCGCGGATTTTGGATCAGATGGGTCTGCCGGTGCCGGGAGCGTTCCGATGGGCGGATTCGACAGCGAAGTAGATGAACAAGGTGCGGATCCTTTCCGGCGTGGGAAGCTGGGTACTGCGGGCGCTGACATTTACGCTCCGGCTGCGTTTTGACGATCTCGCTGGTTACTTTAATCCAGAGAGAAAACGGCCTTGCATCGTGGCTTCGTGGCACAACCGGATTTTGATTTTGCCCGTGTGCTTCGAGCGTTTTCGGAATGGACACCATCTCACCGTGCTTACCAGTGCGAGCAGGGACGGTGAATTGCTCTCGGCCATGGTCGCGCGGTTTGGGATTGGCTCCGTGCGAGGATCGAGCTCCCGCCGCGGAGCAACCGCGCTGCGCGAACTCGCCGCCGAGCTCGATCTCGGGCACGACGTGATTATTACCCCCGATGGACCGCGTGGGCCCCGTTATGTGCTGAGCCCCGGCATTATTTTTCTCGCGCAAAAGACGGGACTGCCGCTCATGCGCGTGCAGGTGGACTACTCCCGGTACTGGGAGCTGAAGAGCTGGGACGGGTTCCGAATTCCCAAGCCTTTTTCGAAGGTGCTCATCACGCTGCATCCCTTTGAGCAACTCGTGGGAGTCGGGGGAGATGAGGCCGTGGAGGGTGAGCGGATGCGCTTTGAAAGCAGGCTGAAGCAGGGTCAGGCGGAGTAGAAAGGCGTTATTTCAGGCTGAAATTAGCCTCGTGCGCCTGTTCTCATCTTTGTAGGCTAAGAATCTCGAGGGTTAAAAATAGTACGTGTAAGTATTTTTTGACATCTTGGCCGCACATTCCTAAAAGGTTCATTCTTCTCCCGTAAATCGGCCCCTGCACCTGTTGCCCATGAAGACTTCTCTTATTCCCGCCGCTTCCTTCTTCGCTTCCTTCGCCGCATTTTCCGGCTTTGCTCCTGCCGCTCCCGCAGAAAAAGCGGAGCCCGCTAAAGGCTGGTACGACTGGCGCGGCCCCGAGCTCACCGGGGTATCTCACGAAACCGGACTGCCAGACAAAATCGATGTCAAGGACGCGCTTTGGACGGCGGATTTTCCCGGGCAATCCGCGCCCGTGATCGCCAATGGCAAGCTCTACATCATGGGTTACCAGGGAGAAGGTCCGGATTTGCAGGAGGGCGTGGCCTGTTTCGATGCAGAAACGGGCAAGAAACTGTGGCAGCAACTGTTCAACGATTTCCTAAGCGACGTGGTTTATCTGCGTTACGCGAATTCCAGCCCGTCGATCGATCCGGAGACGGGTGACGTTTTCATCCAAAACAGCTCCGGCATTTTCGCCTGCTTCACGGCGGATGGTAAGCTCAAGTGGAAGCACTCCATGATGGAGGAATACGGGCGGATGACTTTTCCCAACAACCGCACGGCCTCGCCGCTCGTGGATAAGGATCTGGTGATCACGCGCGGCATCACTGCGGCGTGGGGCGCTTACGGCCCGCCCGGAGATCGCTTCTACGCCTTCGACAAGAAGACCGGCGATCTCGTCTGGTCGAGCGCGCCCGGGGATCGGCCGCAGGACAATACGTTTTCCCATCCCTTCCTGAGTTTTCAAAATGGGATGCGCGTTTTCTATTCCGCAGCCGGCGACAGCAGCGTGGTGTGCGTGAATGCACGCACCGGCGAGCCGCTGTGGCGCACGCCGGTCGCCAAGGCCGGCGCAAAAGGCGGCATTAACGGTTCCGTCATCCGGTATAAGGACACCGTGGTCGTGGTGCACATGAGCGAGAACATCGACACCAGTGATGTCGGGCGCATGGCTGCTTTCAAGATTCCTGCGGAAGTGCAGCCTCCGAGCCCGCAGGCGCCGCAAGTTTTCCCGACCAAGGAATTGGAAAAGTGGCGCAACCCGGTCGGCTCGCTGGCGAGTTCGCCGATTCTCGTTGGGGATCGGATTTATGAAGTGTCGGAAACGGGTGACCTCACCGCAGTCAATGCTGATGACGGGAAAATCCTCTGGAAAAAGAAGCTAGGTATCGAGGAGCGCCAGAGCAGTCCGTTTTATGCCGATGGGAAGATTTATCTAGCCATGTACATCGCGGAAGGGAATGGCGCCAAAGGGGGAGCGGCTCCAGCCGCAGCGCCGGCTGCGGATGCCGCGGCTGCTCCAGGAGCAGGGGAGGGCGAAGGAGTAGGCAACGGTGAGCTTTTCGTGATCAAGCCGGGCGATAGCGATGCGCAGATTCTGAGCCGCACGGTCCTCACGGGGAAATGCTATGGCTCGCCGGTTGGATTTAACGGGAAAGTTTATATCCAGACGGAAAAGAAGCTCTACTGCTTCGGCAAAAAGGGATCGAACCTCGCTAACATTCCTCCCGTTGAACCGGAAAAATGGCCCGCCGCGGGCGAAGCGAAAAAGCTTCAGGTGATTCCAGCGGAAGTTTTCCTCAATCCCGGCGAGACTCATCCGCTGCGTGTGCGTGCGCTCGATGCGAAAGGCTATACTGTGCAGGAGAGTGTCGATCCGAAAGGTCTCAAGTGGGAGCCATTCGTTCCGCCGACTGCGCTGGTAAAGGCAAAGATGAACGCCACGGTGAACGACGCGGCGCAGCTCACGGCTGAAAAACTGAATGAACCGTCCGCAGGGCAATTTCAGGCGTCACAAGGAGATCTGAAAGGTTATATAAAAGGCCGCATCCTGCCGGGGTTGCCATTCATGCAGGATTTCGAGAAATACGAACTCAATCAAGATACCTCCAAGCCGCCGCCTCCCGCTGTGCCCAATGCGGTCGAACCACCCACTCCCTTTGCCTATCCGCCGCTGCCGTGGAATGCTGCTCGCTTCAAATGGGAAATCCGGGACAAAGATGGTAACAAAGCATTGGTCAAAACCATCGACGACATGCGCCTGCAGCGCGGCATGATTTTCATCAATCGTCCGGACCTCTCTAACTACACCGTGGAAGCCGATGTGATGAGCGAAGGCAATAAGCGGAAAATGTCCGAGGTCGGCATTATCGTGCAGCGTTACTTGGTGGTGCTGCAGGGGAATGCTCAGCGGTTGGAGATTACGTCGAACCAGGAACTTTTCCGCAAAGACATGCCCTTCAAATGGTCACCCAACGAATGGTACCACATAAAGGCACGCGTCGATGCGAACAAGGATGGCTCCGGAGTCATTCGGGCGAAGGTGTGGAAAAAAGCTGATCCCGAGCCGGAAGCATGGACACTGGAAGCACCGCACACGCATTTGAATGAAGAGGGATCGCCCGGGTTGTTCGGATTTGTGCCTCAAGCCCAGAGAGCGTGGATTGATAACGTGAAGGTGACCGCAAACTAAGGGAAGGCGGGATAAGCCAGTACCGTCTTCGCAGTTAACCTAAGATTACTTACTATGATTAAGATTAAGAAGTTCTCCACGTTCGCCTTCGTCGCGACCGCTTCTCTCGTCACCACCTCCCTCTGCCGCGCCGACGACTGGCCACGCTGGGGCGGAGCTGATCCCGGACGAAACATGTACTCTCCGGAGAAACATTTGCCGGCGGAATTCGATCCCGGCAAGCCAAAGCCAAACTCCGAAGAAATCGATCTCTCCACGACGAAAAACGTGAAGTGGGTGGCCAAGTTGGGCTCGAATTCCTACGGCAATGCCGTGGTGGCCAACGGCAAGGTGCTGGTCGGGACGAACAACGCGTCTCCGCGCGACCCACGCTTTACGGACGATCGCTCCATCCTTCTTTGCCTTGATGAATACACGGGTGACTTCAAATGGCAGCTTGTCGTTCCCAAACTCGCCAGCGGCAAAGTTAACGACTGGGAGTATCTAGGCATTTGTTCCTCGCCGAACGTCATCGGAGACAAAGTGTATCTTGTGACCAGCCGCTGCGAAATCCTGTGCCTCGATCTGAATGGTCAATCCAATGGCAACCAGGGCCCCTTTAAAGACGAAGGCCAATATATGGCGGGACCTGGCAAGCCGCCCGTTCCAGTAACCGAGAAAGATGCCGATATCCTCTGGAAATACGACATGATGGATGAACTCGGTGTCTTCCCTCACAACGCTTCCAACTGCTCCGTCATCGCTCTCGGCGACACGCTCTATTCCGTTACTTCCAACGGCCAGGACTGGACTCACGTTAACATTCCATCCCCACAGGCCCCGAGCCTCATTGCTCTGAATCGCAACACCGGCGAATTTCTCGCTGAAGACAATGCGGAGATTGGACCGCGAATCAAACACGGCGAATGGAGCTCGCCTTCCATCGGAACGGTCAATGGAAAACAGCAGGTTTTCCTGGGAGGCGCCGACGGCGTACTCTATGGATTCGATCCAACGCCCAAGAAGGAAGGAGATTCCACCTATCTGAAGAAAGTGTGGTGGTTCGATTGCGTGCCCGATGAATACAAGACTGATAAATCGGGCAAGCCGATCAAGTATCCGGCCGCGGAAGGGCCCAGCGAAATCAATGCGACCCCAGTCTTTTACAAGAACCGCGTGTACGTCGCCATCGGCCAGGATCCGGAACACGGCGAAGGCGTTGGCCGCATCGTCTGCGTCGATCCTACGAAGACCGGCGACGTGACCAAGAGCGCCTTGATCTGGGATTTCAAAGGGATCCATCGCTCGATCTCCACGGTGGGCATCGATCCTGATAACAATCTGCTCTACGTCGGCGACTTCTCTGGATTCATCTACTGCATCGATGCTGACACTGGCAAAGTCTATTGGACGCATGATGGCCAGGCGCACATCTGGGGTTCGCCGATGGTGGCCGACGGGAAAGTGTATATCGGCAACGAAGACGGTGATTTCCTGACCTTTGCCTCTGGCAAGGAAGAGAAACTCCTGAGCAAGGTAAATCTCGGCTCCGAAGTGCTCTCCACGCCGATCGTCGCCAACGGCACGCTCTATGTCGCCAGCGGAACTCATATCTACGCTGTGGCGGAAGGAGCCAAGCCGGTGGAAGCGAAGAAGCCCGCGGAGGCGCCTTCTAAGAAATAGCATCATGTCTTCCCCATCCCCGCGGCCTCGCCTAACCATCACCGACTGGCTTGTGCTGGCGATCGCCAGCATCGGATTTCTCTTTGATTCCTACCAATTGCTGATGACGCCGCTAGTGGGCGTGCCGGGGATTGCGGAATTGCTCAATCTACCACCCAGTAATCCACAAGTAACGGAATGGATGGGCCGGTTGCAATGGATATCCGCGGCGTGCGGCGGCATTTTTGGGCTTCTCGGTGGATGGCTCATCGACCGGCTGGGCCGCAAGCGGGTGATGGTGGCGAGCATAGTCTTGTACTCTGTGTCGCCGGCAGCCGCCGCGTTTAGCACGTCCCTTTGGTCGTTCATCTTTTTCCGCTGCGTTACTTTTATCGGCGTCTGCGTGGAATTCGTGGCCGCCATTACCTGGCTGGCGGAACTTTTCCCGAACAAGCGCCAGAAAGAAATCGCGCTCGGAGTTACGCAAGCATTTGCCTCACTGGGCGGCTTGTTTGTCACGCGCATCAGCTTGTGGATGAGCACGAATGCCAAAGGTCTCACGGCGCTGCCGGTGGGCGAAGCATTTAACCAGCACGCGCCGTGGCGATACCTGTTGCTTACGGGTATTTTGCCGGTGATTCCGATTATTCTCATGCTGCCTTTCGTTCCCGAATCGCAGGTCTGGCGGGAACGCCGCGCTGCCGGAACGCTGCGCCGCCCCAGCTTTGGCGAGCTCTTTTCTCCAGAGCTCCGGCGCATCACTTTGATCACGGCGGCCCTTTCCGCTTGCGCCTACGGCGCGGCCTTTGGCGCCCTGCAAATTACCACGCGTGTGATTGTGCCTGGTTTGCCGGAATTGACGCATGCGCGCGCCAGTCTGAAGCCGCTAGTGGATCAGGCAAAAATCCTGAACAACCAGCTCAACGCGATCATGCCTTCCTTCCAAAAGACGTTGGAGGCGACGCCGGGTTTGCACGAGCTGACTTCCAAGCGGGCGCAAACGCGCATCGAGCAGCGGGCGGCGAAAAAGGCTGATAACAAAGAGCGCCTCGCGGCCCTCGCTGGCGAATTCAAGGGCTATGATGCGGAGCTGGACAAGCTTTCCGCGGGCAAACCGGAGGTGAAAAAAAGCGTGATCGATCGCGAGAAGATTCTCAAAGACCTTGGGGACAATCGCGACTTGCAGCAGCCATTGATTTCGGAGATCGGCGAGCAGGGTGACAAGACGCAGTTTGGCCAGGAACTCGGCGGGCTCATCGGGCGAATCGTTCTGGCGCTTCTCCTTCTCACGTCCATTTCACGCGGGCGTTTGCTCCGTCTTTTCCTGGTGCCTGGCATCGTTCTATTCGCGATTACTTATACGCAGCTTTATCACACCGGCGGGACGGCTTTTGCCGCAGGCATTTTCCTCTGCGGCTTCTGCGTGGTCGCTCAGTTTTCCTATTTTGGCGAATATCTCCCGAAGGTATTTCCGCTGCATCTTCGGGGAACGGGAGCGAGCTTTGCCACGAATGTCGGCGGTCGGATGATCGGTACGTTTGCGGCGGTGATTTCGACGAACGTCATCGCGCCGATGTTAAATCACACGCCGACCGTCAATGACTACGCTACCGCTGCATGTATTGTTGGCGTGAGCGTATTCGTTATCGGGTTGCTGTTGAGCTTCCTTTTGCCGGAGCCCAAGGAAGAAGCGCCTGCGGCGATCTCAGCGGATGAGGCCATTCGCCGCGCTTAGTGATCCATGCAACCGCAGCGTCATAGGCAGAGAACGCCCGCACACGTGCGGCTCGTGGCGTTTGCGCTGACGGCTTTCGCATTCTCGGCATCGGCGCTGGCGGAGAACTGGCCGCAATTTCGTGGTCCGAGCGGGCTGGGATTCTGTTCCGAAAAAGATTTGCCTCTGACCTGGAATGGCAAGACGGGCGAAAACATCGCCTGGAAAGCGGCTCTGCCTAAAAGTAACAACGCCTATTCCTCGCCCATCGTGTGGGGTGATCGGGTATTTGTTACTTGTGTGCAAAATCAACCGCTCCAGCAGCACGTCCTTTGCTTTGCCAAGGCGGATGGAAAGCAGCTTTGGGACACGGTGGTCGAACCTGGTCCGCTCATTTTGACCGATTTGCGTGGCGGCTATGACGCACCGACCCCCTGTACGGATGGTCACCGGCTTTATGTAGTATTTGGATCGGCGGTTATCGCTGCGCTGGATTTCGACGGAAAGCCGCTTTGGCGCAAAGAGATTGCCAATCACGCCTTTGATGTCGCGCTCGGCAGCAGCCCCGTTCTATTCGGCGACACTGTCATTCTCGATTGCGACCAGACGGGCAAGACCTCGTCGATCACCGCGTTCAACGTTACAAATGGCGAAATCAAATGGGACGTGAAACGGCCCGAGACGTCCTTTGCGCATAGTACACCGGTCATCGTCACCGTCGCGAGCAAACCGCAAATGCTAGTGAGTGCCACGAGTGCATTGCAAGGGCTCGACCCGGCCAATGGCAACCTAATCTGGTGGTGTGCCGCACAGGGGGACGCTTCCTCTCCCGCCTATGGTGGGGGCCTCGTCTTCAGCGATAGCGGCCGAGGCGGCAAAGCGGTGTGTGTGGATCCCGCAGGCATGGGAGACGTTTCCAAGACTAACGTGAAATGGCGTATCTCGCAGATTCCCGAGGGCCTTTCCTCTGCCATCATCGTCGGAGACTATGTGTATCGAGTGCATACTCCGGAGATTCTGAAATGCTTCAGCCTGGCGACGGGTGATCTGGTTTTCTCCGAGCGGCTCTCCGGCGTATCGACTTGGGCTAGCCCGGTGGCTACTCCCGATGGCCGTATCTACCTTGCTAGCGCGGGCAAAAGTTATGTAATCAAAGCGGGCGACAAGCTGGAAGTGCTCGCGACCAATGAGATCGGTGAGGAAAATCGCGCCACGGCGGCGATGAGTGACGGGAAAATTTTTCTGCGCGGTGACAAAAACCTCTATTGCATTTCCAAAAAATGAAAGCGTTCCTCCCTCTGCTTTTCTTGGTTGGTTTACCCGTCAGTGCGTTTTCCGCTGACTGGGTGAACATTTCCGATTCCGTTACTTCACAAGTAAAGCCTGGCTATGCCGGGCCGACAGCCGGCGTGATTGCTATTCGCACCACGGGCGATGTGTTTATGGTGGTGAACGACCAGGGTCTCTGGCGCAGTTCCGATCACGGTGCGAATTTCACGCGTTGCGATGGGAAAGCTATCGGCGGACGGTGCGAAACCGGCTGGGGATTGCAGGTCGATCCCGCTGGCAAGCGCCTGGCATGCTTCATGATCTACGGGGACAGCGCCTTTACTCCCGATGGCGGGACGACATGGAACAAACTCAAGTCGTCGCATTTCGATTTCGGTGCGGTGGATTGGGCGGACACGGGCAAGCGCCTTCTTGCTCTGCGTCACGAAAGTGGCGGAAAACTAGCGACCAGCGAAGACGGTGGTCTCACTTGGACAGATCTGGAAAAAGGGTTCAGTGCGTGCGGCGTTTTTGATCATACGACTTTCGTTGCCACCAAAGAAAAGGAAGCGGGCATTTTCCGGAGCACCGATGCGGGCGTTACTTGGGCGCAGGTCTCTCCTGAAAAGCCGTCGGCTGGTGTGCCAGTGATTTTCGAAGGCGTGGGCTATTGGCCCACCGGCAAGGGCGTCGTCGTCTCGCGTGACAAAGGAGCGACCTGGACCGCGCTTGCAGGCCCGGCGGATGGCGCCTATGGTCCCTATTTTGATACCCCCGAGCATTTCGTAGTCGCGGGCAAGAGCGGCTTTTCCGAAACGAAGGACGGTGGGAAGACATGGCAGCTCGCGGCGCCTTTGCCGCCAGGCTTCACCGTCAACCGCGTCGGTCCAAACTATTCCTGGGACCCCAAGGCCGATATTTTCTATGCATCGGCCATGACAAAACCTACTTTCAAATACGAGCGACCCAAATAACCAGCGCATGAGCCAATCCGTCTCCACTGAATCCATCCAGCAAGCCCAGCAGCAACTCGACGCCCATTTGCGCGAGATCGTGGCCTGGCATTTTTCGCCCGAGACCGGCTGCCCTTTCTGGCTGGACTGGGCTAAAAAGAATTTTGATCCACGCGCCGAAATCAAATCCACGGCGGACTTGCTGAAATTTCCGCACTTCCAGGATGAATGGCTGCGCGATTTGCAGCCTGAGGTTTGGGTGCCTGCGGCGTTCAAAGGCCAGCCATTCAATATCTTCGAAACTGGTGGCACGACTGGCATGCCGAAACAGCGCATCGGCTGGAATGATTACAAAGTCGATTACTCGGAATTTTCCGACAAGATTTCCGATGAGCATTTCCCGCGCGGGGGCGCCTGGCTGATGATGGGGCCGACGGGACCGCGCCGCTTGCGGCTGGCCATTGAGCATCTGGCTCACGTGCGCGGTTCGAGCTGTTACTTTATTGATCTCGACCCTCGATGGGTCAAAAAGCTCATTTCCAACAAGCATTTCGACCAGGCCAAAGCGTACATGGAGCACGTGGTAGATCAGGCGGCGATGATTCTCAAGAACCGCAAAGTGAGCGGGCTCTTCACCACGCCGAAGCTCCTCGAAGCGCTGGCCGAAAAGATCGACGTGTACGAAGCAGGCATCCGCGGCGTTTTCTGTGGTGGCACTACCATGCTGCCGCAATATGTGCGCTTCATCGTTGAAGAAGTGCTCGAGGGCCGCATCGGCTTTTATCCCACCTACGGAAATACGCTCATGGGCCTCGCCGCCAGCGTGCCACTTCGTCCTGAAGATAACTATTCGATCACCTACTATGCGCCGCAGCCGCGCGCGGTCCTGCGCGTGGTCGATCCGAATGATACGACAAAGACCGTGGAGTACGATCACTGGGGTCGCGTGGAACTGACGACGCTGACCAAGGAATTTTTCATGCCGCGCTTCCTCGAACGCGACGAAGCGCTGCGGCGTCATCCGCGTCCGCCGTACGCCTGGGATGGCGTCGCCGAAGTGCGGCCCTTCGGAGCGATGGAGAAGAAGATCGTGGAAGGGGTCTACTAGTCGCGCCCGCTTTCCGCATTTCGCTGCAATAAAAAGTCCGACACTTCCTGCCACCACGGGAGCTGCGGTGCGATGTCGAGTTCGTTATGGTCCACGCCCGGCATGATCCAGACTCGTTTCGGTTCGTTGGTGGCCTGAAAAAGCCGTTTGCCGATTTCCATGGGTACCACCGTATCTTTTTCCGCCAGCAGCACGGCCACTGGCTTACGGTACGGCGCCAAGGCGGTAACGTTATCCCAATGATCGCGCAGGATCAGCTTCACCGGCAGAAAAGGAAAATGGACCTCGCCGGCATCGGCCAGCCTCGTAAATGGTGTTACGAGGAAGACGCCGGAGACCGCGTCTGAAAAATCGTGCGCCATGGCACAAGCCATTCCACTGCCCAGAGACTCGCCTAGTAGATAGAGCGAGCGCGAATCTTCCGCCTGCAATGACTGGATCGCTTCCGTGCCCGCTTTTTTGAAGGAAGCTTCGCTCTTCGTGCCCGGCCGCGCGCCGTAGCCCGGATACTCGAAGAGATACACCTCCCAAAGGTGGCCATTTTCCAGGTGCTCAAAACCCTCGATAAAATGGAGACGATGCAATGCAAACCCTGCATTGCCCTGAAAAACCACCAAGCGATTCTTTGCGGGACCGGTCAGTTTCCTCCCGGATTTCCAGCCGATGATTTGCCCGCTTCTGTCGCGCCAGGGCTCGACGCCGAGGTTTCTGGCTTCTGACAAAAGCGCCTGTTCCGTGTCTCGAGTCGGCTGATAGATGAGATAGCGTTGGAGTGCAGCAATCACGAGGATCACCAATAGGTAGATGCGTGCGACCTTCCTCAGCGGAGGGATCAGGCGCTTCAGGATGGGGGGAAGACGCATGTGTTGATTCCATGTAACCCGCGCAATGACGTTGGCAAGCGGCGTCGCAAGGTATTTCATTGCCTCATGTTCTCGCTTCGTTTCCTCCTCGCGCTGCTGCTCGCGTGGCCAGTCTTCGCCGCTGATCCCTCTCGCTATGAAACCCACACGGATCACGATCCGAATGGCATCGGCGTTTTTTATCTAGGCCGGGAGATTGCGCAGGTCATGGGGCACCAAGCCGCTGGCTGGCTGGAACGCCCGGAGCGCGAGGAAGAGGAACGCACGGATTTATTGATCGAAGCGCTCAAACTGAAGCCAGGTGAAGTGGTGGCCGATATCGGCGCGGGCACTGGTTATATATCGCAACGCATGGCCAAGCGAGTCGGGGACGCGGGGTTCGTCTATGCCGAGGAAATCCAGCAGGAAATGCTCGATCTGATCGAGCGCAAGATGAAGCTGTTTCATATCACCAATGTGAAGCCGTTACTTGGCACGACTACGGACCCGAAGCTGCCGGCTGAGGGAGTGGATATGATCATCATGGTGGATGTCTATCATGAGTTCGATCAGCCGTATGAAATGACGGAGAGCATGGTGCGCGGGCTCAAGCATGGCGGCCGCCTCATTTTTGTGGAGTTCCGCGGCGAAGACCCGGCAGTGCCGATCAAGACGGTTCATAAAATGACCGAGGCGCAGGTAAAAAAGGAGATGGGAGCGTTCCCGGCCTTGGAATGGGTGGAGACAAATGAAACGCTCCCCCGGCAGCACATCATCACTTTTCGCAAGAAATGAAACGCACTGCTGATCGCACACGACCGGCCCCTCTTGCGCCGCGTCGCTTTTCCTGGCGCAAGCTCAGCGCCGCTAAATGGAGCGATGCCTGGTTGGAACGCCTGGCTTTTCTCGGGCCACAGCGCGCCATGGTCATTGAATTTCCCGGAGCGCGCTCGGTGCGGGTGGAAGCCCACGGCTTGACGCGCCGCGAAGCTGACGATGTGCTGAAGATGTTTGGCGGTAAAGTAACAGAATCCAAGTGGTTGACGGCGACGAACCCGCCGCTTCGACCGCCGATCAAAGTGCGCGGACGCTTGCTCATCGTTTCGACCGAAAAGGAATTGCGTGCTCATGAGAAGGGGAAAAACCGAGAGGCGGTCGTGCTCATTCCTGCGGGAATGGCTTTCGGCACTGGTGAGCACGCCACCACGGCGACGTGTTTGCGTCTCCTCGCAGATGCCAGCCGTGAGCAAGCTGCGGAGTCCTGGGAAGCTTTGGATTTGGGAACGGGGTCTGGAATACTGGCAATCGCCGCGCGCAAACTCGGTGCGCGGAAAGTCGAGGCCGGTGATTTCGATCCGCACGCCGTGCGCACGGCAAAGGATAACGTGCGTGCGAATCATGCCAGTGGGATTGCAATTAAACGCATCGACGTGCGCAACTGGCATCCCGCGCGCACTTGGGAGGTAGTGTGCTCCAATCTCTTCAGCGGCCTTCTTGTCGAGGTCGCTCCCAAGATCGCCAGGGCCGTGGCGAGCGGCGGATCGCTGATTTTTTCGGGTATCCTGCGCGAGCAGGAAAAGGAGGTGCTGACGGCTTTTCGGAAATCGGGAATGAAGATCGAGAAGGTAGTGAGGAAGGGTAAGTGGGTGAGTGGGCTGGCCAGGAAAAGCGGTCGGGGTTCCGCTTCGTAATCGTAATCCTAATCGCCGCCTCCGCTTTGCCGTTTCGCGCTCCGCGCGACGATTAAGATTAAGATTACGAGCACCATTAAGAGGCGGACCGCCACTCCGGCATCCCACTCTCCATTTGCAACCACCCCTCCGCCCGCCGAATCTACACCCCGCATGCCGCGCGTCATTTTCCACGTCGATATGGATGCCTTCTACGCATCGATCGAGCAGCGCGATCATCCGGAGTATCGCGGGCAACCTCTGATCGTCGGCGCGCCGGCGGATCAGCGCGGTGTGGTCTGCGCGGCTAGTTACGAAGCGCGCAAATTCAAGGTCCGCTCGGCCATGCCCTCGCGAACGGCCGCCAAGTTATGTCCGCAAGGCATTTTCGTGCGTCCGCGCATGGACGTCTATCGTTCGGAGTCGGGACGCATCATGGAAATTCTTCATCAAGTCACGCCCGTGATTGAAAAGGTGTCCGTGGATGAAGCGTACCTGGATTTGAGCGAATCTTTCGATCCGGCAATGGAGACCGACGCTGCGCTTTTCGCCGCCGTGAAACTGGCGAAGGAGCTGAAAGCGAGAATCACAAGTGAACGGCAACTCACCGCCAGCATCGGCATCGGTTCCAATAAATTTCTCGCCAAACTCGGGAGCGATTTTCAGAAGCCCAACGGACTCACCCTGATTCCCGACCGCGATAAAGCGGAGTTTTTGCGACCGCTTTCCGCGGGTTCGATTCACGGAGTGGGACCGGTGACGGCGAAAGCTCTCTCCGATGCTGGAATCGAGACGATCGGGGATTTGCAAGACACCGCTGCTGATCTTACAAACCTCGTCGGTTCTTTCGCCGCCAGGCTGAAGGAGCGCGCTTTTGGCATCGACGATCGCCCGGTCGATTCGAGCGACGAACGCAAAAGCATCAGCAGCGAAACTACCTTTCTGGAAGACACGGATGATCGCGCGATCCTGCGCGGCGCTCTCAAGGAACTCGCTCTCGATGTGGCGCAGACGCTGGAGCGCCACGAGTTGGGCGCGATGACCGTTCAGGTAAAAGTGCGATATAGCGATTTCACCACGCTCACGCGGCAATTGCGGGTCGAAGATCCGCTGACTTCGAAGGAAGAAATCTATCGTCTTGCGTGCTATCTTCTGGCCCGGCACCGGTTGGTAAAAAGTCCGTTGCGGTTACTTGGGATTGGCGTCTCTACTCTGGTCACCCCCAATGTGCCACAACTGAGGCTGCCCATTTGAGCGCCTATTCCTGCCATGGGTCGCAGGGGAGCAGTTGATCCAAGCCCGAGATTCGAAAGAAACTGCCGAGGCCGCTCACGTACGTTTATGAGGCGCACAGCGTTTCTACTGCGAACCTCACGAAGACGCAAAGCAATGCCCGCAATGGTTCCACTGAAAGTCGAATCAATCTCCGGGCATTCCTGCAAATCGATCACAAATCCGATATTTCCACGCTTTTCTAGGATCTCCTTCGAAACATCCTTCAATTTCGTCGCGTTCATGAAGTTCCCTTTGCCAACCACTCGGATCCACGCCTCTCCATCGGATACCCAATAGTAAATCGAAGGGGGCGGATTCATACCGATGCCGCAAGCGGCCGAAGTCTTTCAATATAACATCGATTCCGCCGGCGGCTCGGTTTTCTCAACCTTATCCGCCTTGAGGATCGCGACGCGCCGGCCATTCTCGATCGGAAACGTCGCGGTGCCGATAATCTTGACCCAGCTCATTTCCGGCAATTTCGTCGGTTGACCGGCGTCCACCAATGCGGCCACAGGACGCGCATCCGCGGCGCAGCAAGTCATAAACATGCGCACCGCTTTGAAACGGTTTCCGCTCGCGTTGTTCGTCGTGTCGGGCATGAGCTGGCCGATGAGTTGCACGGTCTTCCCTTCGAAATCTTTGCGCAGAACGTTGTCCTGTGCGGCATATAACAAATCGAGCACTTCGGCGACGATATAGCCTTCGGGGGTGCGCTCGAGATAGTCGTTGGCCGCGCTCGGGGCCTGCGCTGCTGAGGCAGGCTGCGCACCTGTGTTCGGTTGCGTCGCGGCCGTCGGCGTTGCTGCGGGGGCCGGCGAAACTGAGGCCGTGCTTGAGCCGTCTTTGGTGGGAAGCGGCAAATCCAGCGAAACACCTTTCGCCGGAATCTTGTTCATTTTCGGAAGCGACGAAGCATCCGTGGAAATGCCCCGATTTTCGATGGTCGTTTTGCCGAAGTTATTCGGCGAAATCATGGCCATGCCGCTGATGGGCAGGAGGAGCACCAGAAAGGTGAGCCATTTTCCGAAGCTAAAGCGGGAAAGCGGGTGGCTGCATTCCGCCGCGGTACAGCACTCGGCGTCCGCCGGGAAAAGCGCAAAGACGACGGCCATCAGGCCCAAAATGACGCCGGTCGCCAGCACGTAGGGGCGAAATTGCGGTACGAGGAACGACTTCAGCCGGCCGCTCGTCACGAAGTACAGCAAGACAATGCTCCAGGCCGCGAGAGTTGCGCAGGGAAGCCACCGGGAAAAGAGCTTGTTCATAGCGAGAAGGTTAAGTTTAGGCCGATTGAGCGGAAATTCAACTCACGACGCGTGGTCGAGGACAAACGAGACGCGCCAGCAAATAAAGGCGATGACGATAAAGAGACAAATCGGCAATATGATGACAAAACGGCGCCGGAATATCAGCCCGTAAAGCCAGAAAAGCTTCACATCAAAGACAGGTCCAAAAGTGAGAAAAGCCAGTTTGGCGGAAGGCGGAAATAGTTCAAAACTTGCCGCCACAAAGGCCGACGTCGTGCTGCAAAGCGCGACAATTGCCGCCAGCACCATCAGTACGACGATGGCCAGCGCTGGATTGGTGGCAAAGGGGGCGATGATCTCCCGATTCACCGCAGTGTTGAAAAGGCTCGCGATCCCGATTCCGACGACAAAGAAAAAGGCCACATCCAAAAAATCCGCGGTCGCTGATTGGACGGCGATGAGACATTTTTTCGAGAAGCTGGCACCAGCGGCGATTTCCGAGAAATCGCGTTGCGTCTCGGAAGCGCTGGGTGCCGCCGCGATCTGAAAACCAGCGCGTTTGCGAGGGGCTGTTTCCTGCAGCATTTCCGGGCGCACGATGCTGCTGGGTCGCATCCGATGCACGATCATGCCTGCGGCAATGGCCACCAAGTAACCGATCCCCATCCGCAAATTAGTCATTGGCCAGGCCTGCCTTCCTTTGAAGGCCGCGAGCGTGCTCAAAGCGACGATCGGGCTTACAATCGGCGCGGCCAGCATATAAGTAACCGCACAGGAAATCGGCAATCCCTTGCGGATGAAGCGGCGAATGACCACCACGCTTCCGCATTCGCAAATGGGAAAGAAAATCCCCAGCAGCCCGCTGAGCAGGACGGCGGCGATGGGGTTTTTTGGCAAAGCGCGCGCCAGGCGTTCCGAGGAAAGGAACACATCGACAAATCCCGAAAGCAATGATCCGGCCAGAAGAAAGGGCACCCCTTCGAAAAGGACACTCAGGAAAGCAACGGCGAAATCATTGAAACTGAAGGTGAACCAATGCATGCGGGAGACGCTACTTGTCGATGACCGCAGCAGGTACGTCCAGCTTGGGAGGAAAAAATTACATTTCTATAATGCCGAAGCCCACGAATCCAGGATCCGCCGGATTTGGCGTGCGCCTTCCAAAACGCGTGGCCCGGGTTGAAGGATGGTTCCGGAGTCCAAATCGTGGACTTGGTCCTGGCGGACCGCGGATAGCTCGGAAAAGCCGGGTCGCTCGCGGATCAAGACCTTATTGACCGGCTTCCCGCACCAGCTTGCGAGAATGATGTCCGGATTTGCCGCGACGACTTCCTCTGCGGTCACGGCGCGCTCTTTTGCTGAACGCCCGCGACGTTGGGCGAAAATATCGATGCCGCCCGTGCGCTCGATGATCTCGCCGACCCAACCGATGCCGCTGATCATCGGGTCCGGCCATTCTTCGAAGTAAATCTTGGGTTTCGTTTTGCGAGCAATGGATAAGGCTTCGAACTCCCCGAGAAAGGATTCAGCCAGTTGCGATGCCGCGTCTGGCAGTCCAAGCGCACCGCCGACGAGACGGATGGTGCTCGCGATTTCGAGCAACGTACGTTGATTGGTGGCCAGCACCGTGCATCCGGCGCGAATGAACTCCGAGGCGATCTCCGCCTGCACGTCGGAGAAGGTAATCACCAAATCTGGATGCAATTGCATGGCGCGCTCGCAATCGCACGTTGAGAATCCGCTGATCACTGGCTTGCGTTCCAATCCCTTTTGCGATGCAAATGCGGTGACAGCGACGACGCGATCCCAGGCACCGAGCTGCGCGCAGATATCCGCCGCTTCGGCGCTGAGACAGAGAATGCGATCGGGCATGAAATGTTAGCATGGCCACGCGCGGGGCTGGCAGGGACGGCATTCCGTGCCGTCCGGAGCACGGTGGTTTCCAAAGGGAATTAACCGCTTGCTGGTGTCTGTGCAATGCTGTTGGAAAAGCAAACCATCTCAACTCCACAGAATTGGCGCGTCTGCCAAACGCGCGGACGGCGCGGAATGCCGTCCCTGCCAGCTCGGGGATCGCAGACCTCTGCTTCTGAAAAACTAGTAGCCCCACCTAGTTGGGCAAAACTTGAATAAAGTCAAAGGAGAGTGAGTAGCCCGTGCTGGCGGCATTCTTTCCCGTGACCGTGAAGCGAAAGGCTTTGTCGCCAGCGCTGCTGAAATTCGCATTTGGATCGACTGTTAAAGTAACGTATTGCGATCCGTTGAAGTAAAGATCCTGGGTTCCGCCGTGGTTCACGTAGGTTCCGTTCACGGAAGCGGCGACGGCGAGTTGAAAGATTCCACGATCCGGATGTTTCTTTACGCCGACATTGATCGTGTACAAGCCGGGCGCAGGCACGTGCACCGTATAGGTGACAAAGTCATTTACGGCCTGCCCATCGAGGATACTTCCCGCGCCATCGCTCATTGCGGAGTCGGTCATCACGCGGACCGTGTCCGCCGAAGTGTGTGCGGCCACTGCCAGATCTTCCGCTTCGTACTGAGCGCCAATTCCCGTGGTCGCATTAAAAAACAAGGTCGCCAGGGTGAAATCCTGTTGCGTGCCGGTGCTGGTCACAAATTCCTGGTCCTGTGGCGGACCAAATCGGCCGCTGCCGCCGTTTGCCTGATAGAAACTGCACAGCCCGTTCAAATCGTTCAACTCAAAGGTGCCCGCCGGTGCGTCGAAAATGAGCAGGCGTTTGTGCGAGCCGCCGTAGAAATCCTGCGCATTTGCCTGGTTGATGCCATGCACATAGGCGCCGCCGCCGTGATCATAGGGATTGCCAAAGACCGGCTGTTTTCCGTTCGCATAGTAGTAGTTCAGGATGTTGTTGTTAGTCGAGCCGTCCGAATTCTTTCCCTCGTACGTGTTGTGCCGTTGAAATGGCGCGTAATCGACCTTCTGGTTCCCGCTGGAATCGAGCAGGCCGAAATCACCCACGGAATTGTTTTTCCAATTAAACCAGATGCCGCATTTCACGTAAGCGCCGACGGCGCCGGCGTTGAATACCGTGTAAGAGCGTCCGAGATCATCCGCCTGCACTTGATCGGGATTGCTCACGCCACGAGATGCTAGATATTTCGAATCCCATCCAAATTCCGTAATGTAAGTGCCTTTCGTCGTTCCGCTGCCTTCATAAGCCGTGTAGGCATTGTGATAGTTGCCGATCCAGTTTGCGATATCTCCGCTGGGAGCTTCTTCCCAGCCATCGATGTACATATGCTGAGCAAAGCCATCCGCCGGATAAGTGCCATAGGTTGTTTTTGCGGACGAAAACGAATTGACCGCGGAACTGGTGCCTTGTTGAAAAACCTTTGTCAGCCAGGTCCCATCATTTCCGTCACCTGTAATGACGGTAACATCACTATAACCGAGAGTGCTGTGCACGGCGATCCACGATTTCGTCATCAACCAACTATAGGTGGATGGTTGAAAATAGATGGCGCTGCTGGTATCCGCGGGCTCGTTCCAAATCTCATAGATTTTGATCCGGTCGTGAAAGTGCTGTACGAGCGGAAGCACCACGTTATTTACCCAATCCGTTTGAAAGGAATTCTGGCCATTGCCGCCCGCACTTTCGTGATTGTTATCATTCCAGGGCGCCGTCGAGACCGGGCCGGAGATCGATTGCTTGTTGAGCAGCATGATGATCTGGAGGCCGGCGCCAGTCGCGTTATTAACGGCTTGATCGAGTTGTCCCAGCGAGTAGCTATCCCAGGT
>FTBG01000614.1_pt1 | contig 27160 bp, 15 predicted proteins | sample 1639311 | NCBI WGS metagenome assembly FTBG01 (sample SAMEA3914864, study PRJEB12502) | metagenome | biome: forest; material: soil | place: USA | collected 2012-03-12 | depth 0.3 m | reverse complement strand
CGCGCGGTCAAAGAGGCGGCGATGATCCTCCTCCTGCGTTGAGCGCAAATCCGCATATGGCCGCGCGGCGCGCGAGAGACACAGGTCACAGTCCGCCGTGGGATTTCCGCCGCGATAGTCCGTCGCCGCGGCCAGGGTGAAGGTGACCGCGGAAGCTCCCGTGACATTCAGCCCGCCCTCAGACACCGTGATCTTTCCCTCGGTCGCAGACGCGCGCAGAACGGCGCGGAATTTCACTCCGTGCACCTCTAACTGCGCGCGGTCGGCGGCAGCTTGCTCGGGCTTTTGGTTCGGATTGATCCAGACCGAGGTGTGCGCGGCGGCCTCGCCGGTCATCACGAGCCGATCCGGACCAAGCGCCTCGGCAAGGCCGTCCTGCTCGCGCGCCAGCGAAGCGCGCACGGTGATGCCGCCGGGTTTATCACAAGTAACGCGCACGAGCATGACTTGATCGGGCGCGGAGACGAAAACCTCGCGTGTATAGTGAGCCTCGCCGATCCGGTAAGTGATCTTCGCGATGCCGGTGGCGAGATTCAATTCGCGGCGATAATCTTCCGCGTGTTCGTGGTCGGAAAAATCCAGGAAAAGATCACCGAGCGGCTGATAGGGAGGCTGGCGATTGGGAATTCCCATGAGTTTGGTATCCGCGAGCTTGGTGGCTTCCAACGGCTTGCCCTCAAAAAGCAGGCGGCGCACTTCCGGCAAGGTGCTCGCGGCCTCCGGGTTGATCCGTTCGCGCTTCTGCCCATTCCAGATAGTGTCTTCGTTCAGTTGCAAATGCTCGTGCTGAATGCCGCCAAAAAGCATCGCTCCGATGCGGCCATTTCCGAGCGGCAAGGCATCCGCCCATTTCTCCGCAGGATGGCGATACCAAAGCAGTGTTGATGCGTCCTGCGGAGTGGGAGAAGGAGTCGAGGACGCGGCGTGGCAGAGCACCGCGAGGAGCGGCAGGAGGAGAAGTGTGAGCAATCGGGAGCGCATGGGATACCAGGCAGAAAGTGTGGAATAAATTCCCGTTCGAGCAATGATTAGAGGCCTCCCCGAAAGCGGGGATTGTCGCGCGCGGTGAACGCTCAGTAATGAACCTCTCGCGGATCAGGACCACCGCCGATTTTTCTCGTGCGAAATCATTCCGGCAAAGCGTGGCGTCGCGCTTGAAATCAAAGCGATCCGGAGCAAAATGCCTGCGATGTCCCCGACCCGCAGAATTTTCCTCCGGCAACTCGGCCTCGGTGCTGGCGGCTGGTTTCTCCTTCCCTCTCTCTGGCCTGCACTTGGAGCCGCGGACCTAAAAGATCTTCCGCGGAGCACACCGGAGGCGCAAGGTGTCTCGACGGCCGGCATCCTGGCATTTCTCGACGCCATCGCGCACAGCCGTCACGCGCTGCATAGTTTCATGTTCGCGCGGCATGGGCAGGTCATCGCCGAGGGTTGGTGGACGCCGTATGCCTCTGATCTCAATCATGGGCTCTATTCATTGAGCAAAAGTTTCACTTCGACGGCGGTGGGCTTCGCCGTGGCGGAAGGAAAACTCACGGTTGAAGATAAAGTAACATCCTTCTTTCCCGACGATCTGCCGGACCCGGTGAGCGAAAATCTGGCAGCGCTGCGGGTGAAAGATTTGCTCACCATGTCCGTGGGTCACGCGGTCGAGCCGCTTCTGGAAATGGTGAAGGTGGAAAATTGGGCGAAGGCTTTCCTCGCGTGGCCGATCGCGAATCCTCCGGGCTCGCAATTTCTTTACAACAGCGGTGCGACCTACATGCTTTCGGCCATCGTGCAGCGTCTCGCCGGCGAGCCGATTTTGAGTTACTTGACGCCGCGGCTCTTCACTCCGCTCGGGATCGAAGGCATGACGTGGGAGACCTGTCCGCGTGGGATCAATACCGGCGGCTGGGGCTTGAGTCTGCGCACGGAGGCCCTGGCGAAATTCGGGCAGCTCTATCTGCAAAGAGGTCAGTGGAAAGGGCAGCAGCTGCTCCCGGCCAAATGGATCGAGGAAGCGACGACTTTTAAGATTCAGGAGCCCGCCCCGGCCAAGCCGACGCGGCCTTCGGAGAAAAATGACTGGCTGCAAGGGTATTGCTATCAGTTCTGGCGCAGCACACACCAAGCGTATCGTGGCGACGGCGCTTTTGGACAATTCATGATCGTGATGCCCGAGCAGGATGCGGTCGTAGCGATCACTGCTGAGACTCACGATATCCAGAACGAGCTGGATCTGGTTTGGGAGCACCTGCTGCCAGCCATAAAGGAAGCGCCCTTGCCTGCCGATGCCGAGATGCAGGCGCAGCTGCAGCGAGCGCTGAATGTTTTGGTGTTAAATCCGGCGAAAGCTCAACCGACTTCGCCTACGGCGGATCGCGTTTCAGGAAAAACCTACCGGCTCGCGGCCAATGATCTCGGGCTGGAAAGTGTCGTCTTCGAATTTCAAAACAACCCGGGCAAAGTGACTTTTCACGGCGGCCAGACCGACTACCCGGTCTCCTTCGGAATCGAAAAGTGGCAGCGGGGGGAGACCGCTTTGCCCGGGACGCCGCCCCGGCTCATTTCCGGGGGCGCTTGGAAAGCAGGCGCGCCGGCGAAGGTGGCTGCCAGCGGCACCTGGAAAGGGGAAGACACTTTTGAAATGACGTGGCGTTATATCGAGACGCCGCACCACGACACTGTTACTTGTCAGTTCACCGATGATGACCTGCACATCAGTTTCCTGAGCAGCATCGCCCAGCCGGGCAAGGACAAGCGCCCGGAATTGCAGGGGCGTATCGCGTGACGCTCAGTAAAAGCAGGGGCTGCGCATGGTGCGGTCGAAGTGCGGCCTCATCTGCGGCGGTCACGATGTCGTGTTACTTGCCGTCCCCGAGCAAAGCTGCGCTGGTGGGGCCGCCTGTCCTCAGACGGCCAATGTGCGTGCAAAGCCTTTTGCGCGCCGGTGAATAAAACGCTCAATCGAAGTGGCGTCTCAACCAGCGCACCAAGTATATCGCGGAAGAAAGTGAACGCGTTTGTTTGTTCATCGCTATCTTATGCGCAATCTATGCACATTGACCGGCTAGGGACAGCCGGCCCCACCAGTGCGGGTGCAATTCGAAGCTCGTTTTGAATGTCCAGCTTTCTCCGGTTACTTGAAATTTCATTTCAAGTAACTCAGAGAAGCGGACGCCGGGCTTTACGTCTGCAATGCCGGGCTGGCAATCTGCTGCGGTGCTTCGGCAGATGCGGCGCGCGGGAAGCGATTCAAGGCGCTGAGCACAGCCTTGATCGAAGCGAGCTCGATATTCGTATCTACCCCGGCGCCCCAGCGGCGCTGGCTATCGGGAGACTTGATGCAGATATAAGCGATGGCGCTGGCTTCGGAGCCGCTGCCAAGCGCGTGTTCGCGGTAGTCGCTCACTTCAAAGGGCGGCGCACCGCCGGATTGCAGCGCATTGACGAATGCGGCGATGGGACCGTTGCCTTCACCGCGCAAATCCAGGCGCTCGCCGTCGTAGCCAACGGTCGCTCGGCAGCGGAATTGGCCATCGCTGCCATCGGCGTGGAAATGCTCCAGGGCATACGGTTCGTGGCGCTCGATATACTCGCGCCAGAACATCTGCCGCAGCTCCGGCGCGGTCACTTCGCGGCCCAGGCGATCTACTTCGTCGTTGGCCAGCGGGCCAAATTCGCGCTGCATTTCCTTGGGCAACTCGATGCCGAAAGCGCTTTCCAGCAGGTAAGCGACGCCGCCTTTGCCCGACTGGCTATTCACGCGGATCACTTCGCGATATTCGCGACCAACGTCGTGCGGATCGATGGTGAGATAGGGAATGTCCCACGTTACTTGTTCCCCGCGCTCATTCGCTCCATTCCAGGCTTTCAATCCTTTGCGGATGGCGTCCTGGTGCGAACCGCTGAAGGCCGTGAAGACCAGTTCGCCCGCATAAGGCTGGCGCGCCGGCACTTCCATGCCCGTGCAGCGCTCATAGACTTCGCGCAGATCGTTTAGGTTCGCGAAATCCAGCTTGGGATCGATCCCGTGCATATAGAGATTCAGCGCGACGATGACGATATCCAGATTGCCCGTGCGCTCGCCATTGCCGAAGAGCGTGCCTTCCACGCGATCCGCTCCGGCAAGTAACGCCAGCTCGGTCGCAGCGACGCCGGTGCCGCGATCGTTATGCGTATGCACCGAAATGAGCGCACTGTCGCGGCGGCGCAAGTTTCGGCAGAACCATTCGATCTGATCGGCAAACACATTCGGCATGGCCACTTCGACTGTGTCGGGCAGGTTGAGGATCATCTTCCGTTCCGGCGTGGGCTGCCACACGTCCATGACCGCTTCGCAAATCTCCAGCGAAAACTCGACCTCCGTCGCGGAGAAGCTTTCCGGCGAATACTGAAACATCACGTCCGTGCCGGCCAGGCGCGGGACGCGATCCTTTACCCATTGCGTGCCGCGCGCGGCGATCTCCACGATCTGCGGCTTTTCCAGGCCAAAGACGACGCGGCGCTGCGCCGGTGAGGTGGAATTGTAGAGATGCACGATGGCCCGTTTGGTGCCTACCAGCGATTCAAAGGTGCGCTCGATCAGGTCCTCGCGGGCCTGCACCAGCACCTGGATGGTCACATCGTCGGGGATGCGCCCGCCTTCGATGAGGCGGCGCATGAATTCGAATTCCGTATTGGAGGCCGCGGGGAAGCCGACTTCGATTTCCTTGAAACCGCAGCGCACCAGCGCGTCAAACATCTCCAGCTTTTGCGAGACGTTCATAGGCACGGCCAGCGCCTGGTTGCCGTCGCGGAGATCGACGCTGCACCAGGTAGGGGCGTGAGTCAGGACACGATTGGGCCATTGCCGGTCGGGCAGCGAGACCGGCGGGAAGGGACGGTATTTGTGAGTGGGATCAAAAGACATTTGTGGTGAAAGAAAAAACCGGAAGGGGATAAAAAGTCGGGCTGGCCCTCTGCGCTCCCGGAATTACCACAGCGCCAGCCAAAGAAAAAGCAAACCGCTCCCCGCGTCACCGGCGCGGGGAAAAATTCCGAGCGCCGCCTAAGCGGGGAGCAGAGTAAGTCGGCTGGCGAGCAGGAATGCCATGTGCGGGCGAGGATAATGGCCAAACGAAAAGTTTGCAACTGCCTTCAATGACGGGAATTGACGGAAACTATATGTACAGTATCATGTCCATTCATGGATTCAATCACCTACACTGCCGCTCGGGAGAATCTTGCCGCTACCATGGATAAAGTGTGCGCCGAGCATGCGCCCGTCGTGATCACGCGGAACCGCGATCAATCGGTGGTCATGCTTTCGCTCGAAGATTTTGAGTCGCTGGAAGAGACCGCTTACCTCATGCGCAGCCCGGCGAACACGAAGCGCCTGCTGGAATCAATTCAGGCGCTGGAAAGCGGACAGGGCGTCGTTCGTAAAATCGATCTCGGCGCGTGAACCTCATCTTTTCGCCGCAGGCGTGGGAGGATTACACGTATTGGCAGGCGACTGATCCGAAGATAATTTTGCGGATCAATCTATTGCTCAAGGATATGATTCGCGATCCTCACTCGGGCCTGGGAAAGCCGGAGCCGCTGCGGCACGCACTTCGCGGATGGTGGTCGCGCCGGATCGACCTTGAGCATCGCCTCGTTTATCGGGCGACGGAGGGAGGAGTTTTGATCGCGCAGTGCCGCTATCATTACGGAAAGGGATGAACGGCGGACGCGCTGCATGCTTGCTCCCAAGCCGCGGATATTGAACGCTCTCCGCAAATGGAGTCCAAACCGACGGCCGAAAATCTCCGCCTCACCGAAAGCGCCAGCCGTGAAAAAAACTGGGAGCGCTGGGGGCCGTACTTGAGCGAGCGGCAGTGGGGGACAGTGCGCGAAGATTATTCGGGCACGGGAGACGCGTGGAATTATTTCCCGCACGAGCAGGCCCGCAGCCGAGCGTATCGCTGGGGCGAAGATGGCTTGCTGGGCATTTGTGATCGCGAATGCCGGCTTTGCTTTTCCCTGACGCTCTGGAACGGACGCGACCCTATTTTGAAAGAGCGGCTTTTTGGCCTCACGAATCCGCAGGGAAATCACGGCGAGGATGCGAAGGAAGCGTGGTACTACCTGGATTCCACGCCGACGCATTCCTATATGCGCGGCTTGTACAAGTATCCGCAGGAGGAGTTTCCCTATCAGTGGTTGATCGATGAAAATGCGCGGCGCACGCGCCAGGATCGCGAATTCGAAATTCACGACACACACGTCTTCGATTCGCAGCGTTACTTTGATGTGTTTGTGGAGTACGCAAAGGCGGCGCCGGATGACATGTTCATCCGCATCACGATCGAGAATCGGGGAGCGGAAATGGCGCTGCTGCACGTGCTGCCTACCCTTTGGTTTCGGAATACCTGGAGCTGGGGCAAGGTGCAGGGGGCGGTCAAGACGAAGCCGGATATCTATAAAGTCGATGGCCGCACGATGGCGGCCATGCACGAGACGCTGGGCGAGTTTCGTTTCGAGCTGGATCGCGAAGTGCCGTTACTGTTTACGGAAAACGAAACGAACACCGAGCGGCTCTACGGTTCGCCGAATGCGTCAGACGTGGCTAAAGATGGATTCGATGATTACGTGGTCCACGGAAAAGTCGGCGCGGTCAGAACCGACCACGGCACGAAATGTGCGCCACACTACAAGCTCGCGGTCCCGGCCAATGGAAAGGTGACCTTGCGCCTGCGGCTGCGGGCGGTAAAGGCCAGTGCGGAGGGGCCGCTCGGAGTGACTCCGGAGTTTGATGTGTTACTTGATACGCGAAAACGCGAGGCGGATGAATTTTACGGCACGAAATTGCTGCCTACCCTTTCCGAGGATCAGCAGCGAGTGATCCGCCAGGCTTACGCGGGACTCCTTTGGTCGAGGCAATTTTATCAATATATCGTTGCGGATTGGTTGAAGGGTGATCCGGCGCAACCGCTTCCCCCTCCAGGCCATGCGCGCTCGCGCAATGCGGACTGGGCTCACGTGTATGCGAATGATGTGCTCTCCATGCCGGATAAATGGGAGTACCCGTGGTTTGCCGCATGGGATTTGGCGTTTCACATGATCCCGATGGCGCGGGTTGACCCGGAATTTGCCAAAGGCCAGCTCGAGTTGCTGCTGCGCGAATGGTATATGCATCCCAACGGCCAGATTCCCGCGTACGAGTGGAACTTTCGCGACGTGAATCCGCCGGTGCACGCTTGGGCCTGCTGGCGTGTCTATAAAATCGCCGCGCCGCCGGGGGAACGCGACGCCGCCTTTCTCGAGCGCTGTTTTCAAAAGTTACTTTTGAATTTTACCTGGTGGGTGAATCGCAAGGACGTGCAGGGACGCCACGTCTTTGCCGGCGGCTTTCTCGGGCTGGATAACATCGGGCTTTTCGACCGCAGCAAGCCATTGCCCACGGGTCAGTCGCTCGCCCAGGCCGATGGCACGGCGTGGATGGCTTTCTACTGCGTGACCATGCTTTCCATCGCGCTGGAGCTGGCGCAGAAAAATTCCGCTTACGAAGATATCGCGTCGAAGTTTTTCGAGCATTTCGTGCAGATCGTCGATGCCATGAACAAGATGGGCGACGGCGGTTTATGGGATGAGGAGGACGGATACTATTACGACCAGCTTTTGATCGAAGGCGCCACCTGCATTCCGCTGCGCGTGCGGTCGCTGGTGGGCATCATCCCGTTACTTGCCGTGGAAGTGCTCGAGGAGCAAACGATCAGCCGGTTGCCGGGATTTCGCAAACGTTTGGAGTGGTTTCTGCACAATCGGCCGGAACTTGCCGAGCATGTGTGCCGAAATACGAGCAGCGAGGGGAAATGCGAACGGCGGCTGCTCGCGATCCCGCCGCCCGACCGGCTCAAGCGCGTGCTGCAGCATGTGCTGGATGAGGCGCAATTTCTGTCTCCCTGGGGCATTCGCTCGCTCTCCCGATCCTATGCTGACAACCCATACCGGCTGCAGCTCGATGGCGCGGATTATTGCCTGCGCTACGAACCGGGCGAATCGCAGACCTCGCTTTTCGGCGGCAACTCGAACTGGCGCGGGCCCATTTGGTTTCCGATCAATTACTTGTTAATTGAAGCGCTGGAGCGGTACGATCATTTCTACGGCGCGGATTTGCTCGTGGAATTTCCCACGGGATCGGGACAAATGTTGACCCTCGGCAAAGTCGCGCAGCAGCTAGCGGTGCGTTTGTCCTCTATTTTCGCGCCCGATCCGAATGGAAAGCGCCCCTGTTTTGGCGACAATTTCCGCTACGCCACCGATCCGCATTGGAAAGACTGCGTGCTTTTCCACGAATACTATCACGGCGACGTCGGCTGCGGGCTGGGCGCAAATCACCAGACCGGCTGGACGGCGCTGATCACGCGCTGCCTGGGCATCGTGGGCCGGATCGCGCCGGAGTAGTCGGACTGCGGGAAGGCGATCTGCCTCGTACTCGTACTCCTAATCTTAATCGCCACATTTCCCGCGCGATTAACGCAAAGAAGGCAACAGGATGGCGGCTTAGGTATATAACATTTTCTCTTCCCAGCCTTGTGAAACCCTTCCCCCTCTTTGCCTTATTCGCATTGTTCCTGAGCCTTCGCGTCCGCGCGGATTTTCCCAAAGACTGGCCGGAGGCCTCTCCCGAAAGCGAAGGCTTCTCCACGGCAAAGCTCGATGCCGCCTGGGCCACGCTCAAAGAACACCGGACCGATATCTTTGTCGTAATCCGCAACGATCACCTCATTTACGAGCGGTACGCCAACGGTTTCAGCCGCACCAAGCCGCACGGTACGGCTTCCCTGGCCAAATCCCTCGTGGGCAGCATGTCGTTACTTGTGGCGATGACCGATGGGCGCATCGATCCCGATGATCTCGCGAGCAAATATGTGCCGCAATGGGCCGCCGTGGATCGAAAAAAGGAGATCACGATTCGGGAACTCGCCTCGCACACCTCCGGCCTCGGAGATGCGGAAGAGGAAGACATGCCGCATGACAAGCTCACCGGATGGAAAGGAGATTTTTGGAAGCGCCTGCCTGTGCCCAACGATCCCTTCACCATCGCGCGTGATACTGTGCCGGTGCTTTTCACGCCGGGAACAAGTGAATACTATAGCAATACGGGAATGGCCATGCTGGGTTATTGTCTCACGGCGAGTCTAAAAGGCGCGCCGCAGAGCGATCTGCGTTCCTTGTTAAAGGAGCGAGTGCTGGATCAGATCGGTGTGCCGAAAAGCGAATGGAACATCGGCTACGGCGAAACGACCAAGGTGGATGATCTGCCGATCATCGCCACCTGGGGCGGCGCAGCCTATAGCGTAAATGCGACGGCGCGCATCGGGCGTTTACTTTTGAGAAAGGGAGACTGGGAAGGGAAACGCATCATTTCTGCGGCAGCCATCGCCACAGCCACCGCGCAGTCGGGCCTGCCCAACCGCATCGGCCTCGCTTGGTGGGTCAATTGTACTCCCGACGGCAGCCGCGTGTGGAGCTTTGCGCCGAAAGATACCTTTTGGGGTTCGGGCGCGGGGGGGCAGTTTTTGCTGGTCATTCCCAGCATGAATCTCATCGCGGTGCGCAACGGCGCGGCCATGGATGGGAACGCCAATTCTCTGGAGTCGCTGGGAAAATATGTCACGGCCCCGCTCATGGAATCCGTGGTGAAGTAGGCTGGAGACGGGCTTCCCGAGAAAAACGCACTCAAACGAAATGCGTATCATTGTATTTACTCTGCTGCCGTGAAACGTTCTCTTCTCCTTGCCCTCGCCGCCTGCGCCTGCCTTTCTGCCAAAGCGGAATTTCCCAAAGAATGGCCGGAATCCACGCCGGAAGCTCAGGGCATGTCGTCGTCGAAACTCGACGAAATTTGGAAAGATCTCAGCGAACGGAAGACCGACATTTTCGTGGTGGTGCACAACGATCACCTGATCTACGAGCGTTACGCGAATGGCTTCACGCGAACGAAACCCCACGGCACCGCTTCGCTAGCCAAAGCGATGGTGGGTGGCATGTCGCTGATGGTGGCGATGAATGACGGGCGGATCAGCCCCGACGACAAGGCGGCAAAGTATGTGCCCCAGTGGGCGGATGTGCCGGGCAAGAAAGAGATAACCATCCGCGAGCTCGCCACGCATACCTCGGGACTCGCCGATGCCGAAGGCGACGGACAGGCGCACGACAAGCTCACCGGATGGGAGGGCGATTTTTGGAAACGTCTGCCCGTGCCCAATGATCCCTTCACCATTTCACGCGACATCACTCCCGTACTTTTTCCGCCGGGGACAAAGTCGCAATATAGCAATCCCGGCATGGGGATGCTCGGCTATTGCATTACCGCGAGTTTGAAGGGAGCGCCGCAGAACGATCTGCGCTCACTGCTCAAGCAACGCATCCTGGAGCCCATTGGCGTGCCAGCCAATGAATGGTCCATTAGTTATGGTGAAACGGTCACCCTCGAAGGATTGTCCATCGAAGCGACCTGGGGTGGCGCCGCTTTCAGTGCGAATGCCGCCACGCGCGTGGGACGTTTGCTCATGAGAAAGGGTGATTGGGAAGAGCATCAACTGATCTCCGCAGACGTAGTCAATGCCGGCACGCATCATGCCGGTCTGCCCAATCGCTCGGGTCTCGGTTGGTGGGTGAATCATAATTTGGATGGCACGAAGCCCTGGCCGGAAGTTCCCGAGGATGCTTACTGGGGGATCGGCGCGGGTTCACAGTTTTTACTAGTCATCCCCAGCCTCAATTTGATCGCGGTGCGCAATGGACAGGTCATGAGCGACGATCAGGATCTCTTCCGCGATTTGGGCAAGCGCATCGTGGTGCCATTGATCTCCGCCATCGCACCGCAAAGCGCCGCGCCCTATCCGCCGAGCAAGGTGATCAAAGGCATTTCCTGGGCGCCGAAGGAGACCATCAAACGAGCCGCGGAGGGAAGCGACAACTGGCCGCTCGCCTGGGCCGATGATGATGCGTTTTATACCGCTTACGGCGACGGCAACGGCTTCGAGCCGTTCGTTCCCGAAAAGTTGAGCATGGGCTTCGCGAAAGTAACAGGCGGACCCGACGATTTCGCCGGCGAAAATATTCGCTCAGCGACGGGTGAGCAAAAAGGCGACGGCAAGCGGGGAAAGAAAGCCAGCGGAATGATCATGGTGGATGGCGTGCTTTACTTGTGGACGCGCAATGCGGGCAATTCGCAGCTCGCCTGGTCCACCGATCATGCGCGCACGTGGACCTGGAGTGAGTGGAAATTCACGGAGAGCTTCGGCTGCCCGGCCTTTCTTGAGTTTGGCCGCAACTATTCCGGCGCGCGCGATGGTTATGTCTATCTCTATTCGCCCGATGCCAATACCGCCTACGACCGTGCCGATCGTCTGGTCATGGCTCGTGTCCCCAAGGAAAAAATCCGTGATCGCGAGGCCTATGAATTTTTCGCGCGCACCGGGGAAAACGGCGAGCCGGTCTGGTCGCGATCCCTCGCGGATCGCGGCGCGGTCTTTACCGCACCCGGTGCGTGCTATCGTACCCGGGTGTCTTACAATCCCGCGCTCAAGCGTTACTTGCTAAATATGATCGGCAAGGGCAGCGACACGCGCTTTTCCGGAGGCTTCGGGATTTACGACGCGCCGGAACCGTGGGGTCCGTGGACCACGGTCTATTACACCGATGCCTGGGACGTGGGCCCGGGTGAATCCAATAGCTTTCCCGCGAAATGGTTCAGCGCCGATGGCCGCACGGCGTATCTCGTATTTTCGAGCGAAGATCATTTCTGCACGCGCAAAGCGACGTTTGATTTGGCGCAGGGCGGTTTGAAACAATAAGTTTAGAGGAGGGTGAGAATGTATCAGTACGCTTTGGGCAAAGATACTCCGGCCACTTTGTTTCACGTTCGCTTTGCGGCCTTTGCGATCTTTGCGTCTTTGCGTAAAAACATCCGTTTGGATCGCTCGAAGTGTATTTGGAACGCAAAGGCGCAAAGATCGCAAAGAGGGTTTACGAGAAAAAGATTTGGCTGGTCTCGACGTCGATCATTTAAGATTTTCAGGCTCTACCGATGTTGCCGATATTCCGAATCCCTGCGAAGACCATTGTTGTCTCTCAAGGTACCTTCCTTTGTCCGAATTGTCGCACCTCGGAGAAATATAAACATAAGCAACGCGTTCAGCGTCGAATGGTGTTATTTGTACCTTTTTTAGGTGACCTTCTTGAGGAGTATATTGAGTGCCAATCCTGCCAAGCAAAACATCCTCTTTCGGTTCTCCGCACCAAACTCGCGGAAAACACTGAGCAGATTCTTGAGGCTCTGAAAGAAAAGCTTATTTCTGGAACCTCGATTGAAGAAGCGGAATCGCGCCTTCGAGAAGCGGGGATGGAAATTGGTGATATCAAACAATATATCAGCGTTGCCGCGGGAATCGGTCGCAGGAAATGCCCGGAATGCGAACTGACTTATCGGAAGAATGTAACAAACTGTTCCAAGTGCAGTCACCGGCTTCCAGAAAGTGCCCCTCTCGTCTAATTTAGGATTAGTTCGAAAGATTTCCCTCGCCATCAAACACCAATTCACGAGCTTCGCCGGCCGCGGTCAAGCCACCTTGCGTTTGAACTACCCGCCAGAGCGGTTCGGAAATCTTCATCTCGGCGAGGGAGAGCGTATCGCGAATCCAGGCGATCCGTGCGGTGCTTGGATCATCCAAAGCGAGTGAATCGATGGCTCGCTCCAGGCACTCACGATCCGTGTCGAAATGGATCGGCGCTTTGGCGCTCTGCGGCGTGAGCGCAGTGAGAGCGTTGATGAAGGTGGCGCGCTGGTCCATGGACTGCACCAGGCGCGTGGTGGTTACATCGGCCAGACCGACGCCGATGGCATTGCCATGGGTCTCGGGAGTCAGCCCGCGTACAAAAATGCGGCGGATGAACGGTGCGGGTTGGCCCTCGCGCAGCAGTGAACTGGAATAGCCATGAATGGAGCGATTGATCACGTTGGGATCCATGCCCGCGCCGCTGATGTTCTTGCCAAGCTGATCGACAATTAACAAATCGATCTCCTCGAAAGGCAGGAGCGGCATGAGGCGGCGCGCCTCGGCCAGTAATGCATTCTCACGCTCTTCAAAATCCTCGCCAAGTAACACCGTGAGTCCCGCGGTTTCGTGCCGCTGATTTTCCAAAATCGCCACGCCTCCGAGGATCGGCGTCGTTCGCAAAAGCACACGCGCCATGCCGCGGATCGCCTCCTCATGCCCGATGCGGCTGGCCGCCACATGCATGGCGGTCGCGCCGATGCGTTTGCCCAGGCCGATCACCGCCATCTTCAAAAGGCCGCTGCCCAGCGTGCCGGTGAAATCGGTGTGCGGCTTGATGCGATTGATGAGCACGATGCCATCCGCGGCCAGCGCCTCAATACTGCAATGCACGGGGACGCCCTGCTCCGACGTGCCGACCTGTTTCACCTCCATCGATGCGTGGATCGGCACCCCCATGGCCTCCTCAGTGAGGCCATAGCTGGCGAGCACTTCGCGCTGGCCGGGCGGCGTCGCGCCACCGTGACTGCCCATGGCGGGAATCAGAAAGGGCTGGCCGCCCGCTGAGCGAATCTGGTCGAGCGTGGCGCGGACGATTTCTGAAAGGTTCGTGATGCCCCGGCTGCCCACACCCACCGCGATGCGTTTGCCGGGCTTGATCCGCGCGCGGATCGCGGAAAATTTCCCGGCAATCGTTGCGGCGATATCAAGTAACGGAGTTTCCGGGAAATTCTGGCAGACGGGCAGGAATAGCGGGAAAGGGCTCATAAGCGTGGCCTTGTTTTTGGGGCAGGTAACCAAAATCGCGGAGTGGAAGCATGAAGGCTGGTGGTTGTTACCAAGTAACATCCCGCTTTGCCGTTTCGGCTTCCAGCCGATGATTAAGATTAAGAGTAGGATTACGATTAAGAGCCGCCGCTACCCCGGAGCCACCGGCACACCCCTTACAACATTTCCTTCACCATATCGCGCTCTTCCTGCAATTCCTTAACGGAGGCGTCGATTTTGGTTTGGGAGAATTCGTTGATCGGCACCCACTTGGCGATCTCCCATCCGGCATCGGTGGTGCGCACGGGGAAAGACGAAATCAATCCTGCTTCCACGTTATAGTCGCCGCGCGAGCAGACGGCCACGCTGTACCAATCCCCTTCGCGCGTCGGCGTGGTGAGGGAGCGCACCGAATCGACCACGGCACTGGCTGCGGAGGCCGCGGAGGAAAGGCCGCGCGCTTTCAGCACGGCCGCGCCGCGCTGCTGCACCGTCTTGATGAATTCGCCTTCCAGCCACGCGGTGTCCGTGATCGCTTCCGTGGCGGGCCGGCCATTGATGCGGGCATTGTGAAAATCGGGATACTGGGTCGCGGAATGATTTCCCCAGATGGCCACGTTCGTTACTTGGGTCACGGGAACTCCCGCGCGCTTGGCCAGTTGCGATTTGGCCCGGTTTTCGTCGAGGCGCGTCATGGCAAACCAGCGATCTTTCGGCACGCCCTTCGCGTTGTTCATGGCGATGAGGCAGTTCGTATTGCAGGGATTGCCGACGACAAAGACGCGCACATCGCCCGCGGCGTTCTTTTCGATGGCCTGCCCCTGGCCGACGAAAATCTTGCCATTGATGCCGAGTAGGTCCTTGCGCTCCATGCCTTGCTTCCGCGGCACCGAGCCGACAAGCAGCGCCCAGTTCACCCCGCGAAAACCTTCATTGAGGTCAGACGTGGGCGTAATTTTCTGGAGGAGCGGAAACGCGCAATCGTCGAGCTCCATGACTACGCCTTCCAGAGCGCCGAGCGCCTGGGGGATTTCGATGAGGTGCAATTCCACGGGCTGCTCGGGGCCGAACATCGCGCCCGAGGCGATCCGAAAGAGCAAAGAATAACCGATCTGGCCGGCTGCGCCGGTCACCGCGACTTTGATAGGAGATTTCATATTTGGAAGAAGAGGAGGGCAGTGAAAAAGAGGCCGAGAGCTTCGATGCAAGGGCCGCCGCAGGGCAATCGAATTTCTTGCGAAACTGGGAACTCGCCGGTGCGAACCTGAGAACTCACTGTTGCGAGTGAGCTACGAAGCGGAGCCATTCTGGCCGAGGATATCGCGCAGCGCAGAAATGCGGCGATGCTGCTCGGCAGTGGGTAGAAAGGTGGTACGCACGAGCCACCAGAGGCGCGGCACGCAATCGCGTGGAAGATCGAGCTTTGGGCCGAGCAACGCGACGATCTCCGGGCGGTCGTAGGCCTTCAGGAAAGTGCTGGCGCAGGGGAGCCAGCGCTCGGCGCAGATGCGGCCCATCATGTCTTGCAGAAAGACGAGCAGATCGTCGGAGTGGCGTTCCTCGGGTGGCAGAGCACGATCGTGCATCACTTCAAAATCGATGAGCCGGGCGCGATCCGCCGCTATGTCGTAGATGAAATTGCCGAGGTGCGGATCGCCGTGCGACCAGCAGCCGCCGAAGAATTCGCAGCGCGAACCGTGGGCGCGGCGCAGTTCACGCGCGGCGGCGGCGGCCATTTCGGCGGTGATGGTGCCGCCGTCGAGATGCTTGGTGAGATTGATGCCAGGCATTTCATCCGCGCCGACGGCGAAATCGCCATCGCAGAAAGCGCGAAACCCTTCCGCCTCGTGGAGTTGCTGGAAGCAGTCCACCTCCCAGCGCTGCCATACGGTCACATCAGCGATGGCGCGCACGGGAGTGCCCGCGAGATCGAAAAAGCGATTGGCGCAGGCCATGAGCGGCTTGGCGATGGGGCGCCGCCGCTTGATCCAGACGGCACGTCCGCCGCGCATCTCTCGGGAGATGGCGTTTATCTTGATGCGCTCAACAAGCGCACCCGCGGCGGTGAAAATCCGGCTCATGTAAACGGTAACGACAAAACGCAAACATCAGAAAGACGCAATCCGGCGTTATGACGATGAAAGGCTCGGGCGGCAAAGCCAAAAGCGGCGTTTGATGCGTGTGATGCTGCGATGGGACGAAAACGCGTGGCGACGGGTGAAGTTGCTCGAAAACTCCCAAAAGAAGGCAAAGTGCCACGTCGTGAGGGATTTCGCTTAAAAAAACGTTGAACATCGCCCTTCGGCGGTACGTCTTTTCTTTCGTGACAAGCAGCCTGGCCCCTTGGCAAATGCTCAAAGGCCCAAGCCCGGAGGCGGCGGCCGGCTTCACTAAACCAATTAATTCCATTCCCTGAACCTATGAAGATTAAATCCCTCCTCACCCTTGGCTTGGTCTCGGCCGTTGCTCTCGGCTTGCCCGCCAGCACCATGGCTGCTCCGAAAAAGGAAAAGCCCGCGGCCGGTGAAAAGACCGACAAGGCCGATGCCGGTGCCGCAACTGCCAGCAAGCCGATTCCGTATCACGGCAAAGTCGCGGCGGTCGATGCCGCGGCCAAGACTTTCACTATCAAAGGCAAGCAGAAGGACCGCGTCTTTGCAGTGACCGACAAGACCGTGATCACCAAAGACGGCGCACCCGCCGATCTCTCGGCCCTCGCTGCCGGCGAAGAAGTGCAAGGCTCCGCGACCAAAACGGGAGATAACTGGGAAGCGCTCAAAGTGACCGTCGGCGCCAAAGCCGCGGCCAAAGGCGCAAAGAAGGAAGAGGCCAAGCCGGCGGACGCTGCTGCGCCGGCCGCACCGCTCCCTGGCGCTGCCGCCGCCCCCGCGGGCGACGCTCCGGCGAAGTAATTTGATTTAATGGGCTCTCCGCTGAGAGCTGCGTTTTGCTTAGCCCAAGGCGGTGTCCATCATCGCCTTGGGCTTTCTTTTTCTATGAGGGTGAACCTCCCGCTTGATCGCCTCCGACGCGCGGGCTAAAAGTCCCGCCCGCTCATGAAAATCGTTCTCGCATATTCCGGTGGCCTCGACACTTCGGTGCTGCTGGCCTGGCTCAAGGAAACCTATCAAGCTGAAATGATCGCTTTCTGCGCCGATGTCGGCCAGGAGGAGGAACTCGACGGCCTCGAGGAAAAGGCGCGGCGCACCGGTGCGAGCAAGATTTATATCGATGATCTGCGCGAGGAGTTCGCGCGGGATTTCATTTTTCCGATGATCCAGGCGGGGGCAATTTACGAGGGTCAGTATTTTCTGGGCACTTCGATTGCCCGGCCTTTGATTGCCAAGCGCATGGTGGAGATTGCCCGCGCAGAAGGGGCCGATGCCGTGGCGCATGGAGCGACGGGAAAAGGCAACGACCAGGTGCGCTTCGAGCTCACGGCTGCGGCGCTCGCGCCCGAGCTGGAGGTGATCGCCCCCTGGCGCCAGGATCGCTATCGCGAGCAATTTCCTGGACGCGCGGAGATGATTGCCTACTGCGAGGACAAGGGCATCCCGGTGTTAGCGACCGCGAAAAAGCCGTACTCGATGGATCGCAATCTTTTGCACATTTCCTTCGAGGCGGGAATCCTCGAAGACCCGTGGTACGACGCTTCCGCGGAAAAGGCGCGCGATATGTATGTGCTTTCCGTCTCGCCGGAGGAAGCGCCGGATCAGGCCGAGTATGTGGAACTGCATTTCGAGGGCGGCATTTGCCAGGCGATTGGCTATCACGAAATCGACACCGTGCTAAATGAGCTCGGGATTGTGAACGGTGTTACTTTTGGCAGTGAAGGAGAGGCGCAGCTTTCACCGCTGAGCATCATGCGTGTACTTAACAAGCTGGGTGGGCGTCACGGCATCGGGCGGGTGGATATGGTGGAGAATCGTTTTGTGGGTATGAAGTCGCGCGGTGTCTATGAAACGCCGGGCGGTGTGATCCTGCATTTCGCGCATCGGCAGATCGAATCGCTCACCATGGACCGCGAGGTCATGCACCTGCGCGATTCGTTGATTCCTAAATACGCCGAGCTGGTTTACAACGGCTTTTGGTTTGCACCGGAGCGGGAAGCGCTCCAGGCCTTTGTCACGGAAACGCAAAAGAACGTCACGGGCGTCGTTCGGCTGAAGCTATATAAAGGGAATACTATTGTCGCCGGACGCAAATCACCGGTATCGCTATACAACCCGCACATCGCGACCATGGAGGCCGATCCGACCAAGGCGTATAACCAAAACGACGCGACCGGTTTCATCGCACTGAATGCGCTCCGGTTGAAAGTCGCGGCGCGCGTGCACGGGGCAGGGAAGTAGCGGGCGCGGCGATTGAATGCGGATTTGGAGTGCGGGAGTTTGCTCCCGCTATGTCCGTTCGACCCACTCGACAAGGTTCTTCGCGTTTCGAGGCTCCTGAGCTAACAAAGCGGGAGCAAGCTCCCGCACTCCAGATTCTCTCATCTCCGTATGAGATGGATTTAGTTGCGTCGGTTAGTTGATTCGAAAGCCGCTTTTTTTTCGCCAATGAGCGGTCCACTATTTTCGCAAATCGCGTTTCGCAAAACGTATGGCTAGGGAAAACCCCACACCCTTTCCCCACCCGCATGCCTTTTCTCGGCTACCTTTTCGCCCCGCAAAACGAAATTCCATCGGAAGGAGACCGTGAATGGCACGGCAAAGCCTGTAGTTGGATCAGATCCGTGGATACGGCTTGGGAGAAGCGCATCGCTGCGCTTCCTCCCAACGAGCGGCCACCAGCGCCGGCCTACCGAAATCTTTCCACAAACATGGCCGATATGTTTCCCAGCGCCTGCCGGGAATGGGCCGCCGCCACCGAGGAAGCCACGGGGAAGCTCCTGGAAAAATGGAAAACGACGGGAGGCAAATTGCCGGACACCGATGCCGCGCTTTTCGAGGAGATGACCGGGATTCGCTCGAAAATCTCCACGGCATATAGCGTGGGATACCGCGGCGGATTTAAGCCGATTCCGCCGGCGAAACTGAAGCGCGGTGCGGCCCTGGGTTTTCTGAAAGTCGACTCGAATCCCTATGAGTTCAAATTCGGCGAGTCTGATTCGATCGAGGTAAATTTTCTTCTGGAAATCGCGCGCTCTTATGGAGGCGACGCTCTTGCGCTGTGGTCTTGGGGCAGAAGCATCGGGCTGCTGCTCGCACGAAGCGCGTCACCCGGCACGCGGCCTCGTGTCTATGGTCCTCTCTATATCGCCGGCGGGCAGCGCTCGACGGAACATGCGACGCGCATCCTCGACGATTTACGCGCGGCGTTTGAGGGATCGACGATGAAGCCGGATTGGAAAGCCATCGAGGCTCAGCTCGCCACGCCGGAGCTCTCCGCGACCGCTTGGTGCACGGCATTTGGTCTGCCGCAAGTGCCCGAGGCCGCGCCGACCGACGCCGCCGAAGTGCTTGCTGCCTGGGAGCGCGCTGCGGAAGCGTTGCTCACCGGGGCAAAGCCCACACCGGCGGATGCGAAGACCGTGAACGCCGCCCTGCAGAACACGGGCCGGGACCTGAAGCTGCCTTCCAAGCCTGCCAAAGGCGACGGGCAGTCCGCTTATACGATCGGCGGCATCCAGATAGAGCTCGGGAGCGCGATTGGCTGGCCGAAAGGTTCCCTGTGGGAGCAGCGCGTGGCGGCGGCGGAGCTCTACAGCCGAATTGTCGATGGAGTCGCGGGAGAGTGGCTCACCGTTGGGACCGATTCGAAGAATTTTGGCGCATCCGCTTCGCTGGGACGCTTGCTCCAGCTTTACCCGGCGGAAATACGCCGAGATCGCCTGTGGGCCATGCAGGCCCTGTACGAGGCCGAAGCCTGGAACGGGCACGCCTTCGTATCTCCACTCGCCGCGCTAGCGGAAGGGACCGGGATCCGGCTGGTGCTGGTTGTCTATCCCGGTAAATTGGCCGAGGCTTTCCGCAAGGAATTCGGCATCGAGCGTGGCGACGGCGCTCCGGCAGGCGCGTGGGAAGCGGAAGCCTTTATTGAAACGGCAGGGTGGCCGAAGAAAAAGCCGTCTGAGGCCGCCGCGGCTTGGATTGCCAAGCGGAAAGCGGATGCCGTGATGTTCCTTTGCGACGAGACCGCTCCCCAGTCGCGTGTGTGGAAGTCAGGTATGGAGACCGGTGATGACCCGAAGATAATCGGGCTCGGCTCTGCGCCGTCGGCGGAAGCCATCCGCAGCGCTTCGAGAGAGCTGAGTCCGTCCGCCATCCTCAAAGCGCTCGGGTGTGGCACGGTGCTGCATCCTCCCGCTCTCGAACCCGAAAAGGAGGTCTCCAGCGGGAAAAACCGTGCGCAGGCTGTTCAAGCGCTGGCTGTGGAAGTGCCTGTCATTGGTGTCGTTACCGCGCCAGGCAGGCTGGCGGAAGTTTTCGTGCAGCGGGTCCAGGGATCGGGGCATCAGGCGAAACGGCTGGTCTGCCTCGAAGTGCGCGGCCTTTCCGATCTGGGGGCGTTTGCACGCGATTTGGGCGGTTACTTGGGAAAATACACCGAAATCTGGCAGGAAGAAGGCTGCGTGCGGGCCTGCCGGGATTCATCGGTGGAATGGGAACTCATTGCCGGGTTACTGGGCGATCTGCCTCGCGGCGGCAGCGTGAAGATCGTCAATTCCGATGGCGCGGGGTTTTGTGTGGCGCAAGGGTAGCGGAATCAAGTAACGCACAGGTTACATAGCTCCCTTAGGTCCTATCCGGGGCTATTGCGGCTATCCCGCCAACCCTAAATAGCTAAACTCATCCGTCGTGGCTGGCGCCGTAAGTGCAGTGCCATTCGCTTTTACGGTGCCCGCTGCTGAAGCGCCGGCGCTCGTGCGGAAGGCGACGCCAAAGGCGATGGCATCCGCAGTATCGGGATTCACACCCGCGATGGTAATGCTCCCCAGCACGGCGGCTACGACATTGCTATTCGCGAAGGATGCGGAATCCTCCACATCGCTGGCATCAAAAGGCGCGGTCGTCGTAAAGGAACCGATCTTGTGATTAGTCGCCGACCAATTTGCGGAGGCTGGTGCAGTGGTGAGGTCGGCCGACGCAGGGAGGCGGAAGCCGGCGAGCAGATCGCTCGTCACGAAACGTAACACGCTGAATGAAGTAACATCTCCGTCGGAAACGCGGAAGAGGCTGCCCGTCGCCGCACCCGTGGCTGAGAATTTTCCGAGGCCAATGCCGCCGGTATTTCCGAGGATATCGATAAAGGCTTCATCCGTCGTGCCCCGATAGCCGCGCGTCACATTTCCTTTCAGCGTCATTGTGGCGACGCTCTGCGTGACGAGATCCGTTGTTATATTGCTGCCGGCCTCGCCCCAGGCGCCCGCGGTCAGACCTCCCAGCTTGGCGCCCATGGCGTACCCGGCCTGAATCTTAGTCTCCGCATTGACAGAGGCGATCCTGCCGGTCACGGAAATGGAGCTCACCGATCCGGGAGCGTCGAGCACGCTGTCCACGAAATCGCCCGCCACGGTGAGGGTCCCCAGCGCCTGCGCGCCGCCTTTGGCGGAAGCGGTGGAATTGATCGCGATGGTTGAGCTGAGCACATTGCCCAGGAGCGCGAACGGCGTGCTGCCTGTTACTTTAAGGCTCGATATGCTGCCTGCGCGCACCGCGGAACTGCTTAGTTCGCCGGCCGTCAGGCTGCCGATGAATCCGCTCGTCGGAGCCAAGGGATTATCGGTCACGATGCTGGAGCTGTTGACGCTGCTGCCGACTGTGAGTGTTTTGATGCCGAAAGGCGCCGCCACAAAAGAATTTTGGGTCAGCGTGCCGGCGACACTCAACAGATCGATCCCGTCGGGTTTGCTCGGAGTAGCCCCATGCGCGATCAAACTTCCCGTCAAAACATCGCCCGCGACAAAGCTATCGTTCGGCGGCGCATAACCGGTGACCTTGACCATCCCCAAGGTGTTGGCGGAAACCGTATCTGACGACCACATGCCGGCGGTAAAACTGGCAATGCGGCCCACGTTGAGAGCAGCCGCCATGGAGTCGTCTGCGACGATCAGGGAATTTGCGAAAGTGCGTCCGACGGTGATGCTACCGACGCCGTGTTCAGCCTTGATTGTGGAAGACGCCAGGTTGCCATGGACGGTTACTTTACCGATGGCACCAGTTGTTCCGCTGTTCAGATAGGCGAAGATCGTATCCGTGGCCATTCCGCCGAGAAGCGCCGGCGAAGCCGGGTTCAGCTCTGGCGCGCCCACGGAGGCAACGGTGCCAATGGTCTTGGCCACGATAGCGTCGCCGCTGGCCCAATCGCCGGCCTGGATCGTGCCGAGAACTCCGAATGCAGCATCCGTCAGCTTAACGCTGGTGCTGCTCAACTGCCTCCCGACGATAAAGCTGGTGAGATTTCCATTCAGGACGCTGAAGCTGGAAGTCGACACGCTTCCCTGTGCGCTAAACGCCGCCAGGGCCACGCCTTTGTTGTTGCCCTCCAGCGTGACAGTGGAACCGGTGACATCTCCGAAAATATCAGCAGCGAGATTGCCTGTTACTTTAAACGTGCCGACTGTACGCGCATCGAGCGAGTTCGATTGCCAGTTTCCGGCAGTGATGGATTTGATGTTTCCGTGATTATTCCCGGCATCGGCCAAAATCGTCGAATTGGAGACGACCTGCGAGACGGAAAACGAACCCAGGTCGCCATCCAGGACGATGAGGGATGAATTAGAGAAATCCGCCGCGCTGAAGCTTTTCAAAGCCATCCCTCCGGCATTTCCCGTCGCCACAAAGGTCGAGCTATCCACCCCGCCAAGCAAGCCGCGAACCTTGTCGGGCGCGATCTTGATGGTTCCGAAAGAGCCGGCGGTGATTTCGCTGTTTGTTATATCGGTGGTGGTCAGCGTGCCAATGGCACCGGTGGCGTTGATAACCACGGCATCCACCACGCCCAGACTCAAACTCTTGGCCGCGACAAACCCACCTCCATTGACCACGTCCGCTCCCGCGGCGGGCCCCAGCGTGAAATCACCGGTGCTCGAGGCCGTGACGGTGCCGACGCTCCCATTGAAATCCCAGACGCCGGCCAGCGTGCCCGCAATCTTGGCGCTCGTTAACACTATGCCACCTCCGCTGGTTGTGCTCGTGAGATTGGCGGCAAAATCGCCGGGAGTAGGAGCGCCCGGCGCATTGGGATCGGTTCCCAGCGGCTGATTCGACGTAGTAATCGTGCCGAATTTTTGCGCCGTGATATCAACGTTTTTCGTTACGGAAACGGCGCTTAGTTTGGCCAGTGTACCTGACAGTTCGATATCTGCCAGCTGCACATTCCGCACCGTTAGCGAAGTGCTGGCTGTGGTCGCGCCACCGTCTTTCAGAATAAACGGCATCAACGCCGAATTGCCGATCAAGTCGCGCGCGGTGAGCGAAGTGAGGGCCCCGACGGTGGTCACGCTTTCGCTGAAATCTGCCGCCGGTGCACTGATCGAAAGAGAACCGGGCGCGTGATCGCTGATCCCCGCGATAGGCAGCAACCCATCTCCGCCGCCTGGCGTGGAAATGGTGAGCGTCGAAGCTCCACTCGCCGTCGTATTGCGAATGACGATTCCCAGGTGCCCGGTTACGTCCACGACGCCCGCGAGACTTGCCGATGCGCCGAGCGACGAGGTCACGACATACTTGTCTCCATCGGGCAGGAATCCCGTGAGCGATCCGTTACTTGATGCAAGCCCGCCTGCTTTGACTGCAAGCTGCGTCAAATCGTATACCGGCGTGAGGATGTCGCTGGCGGCAAAGAAATCGTGCGGTATATCGGCGGCGTCGACCGAATTTTGGAAGAATCCGGCCAGCTTGCCCTGAGGCGCGGCCAGCACGGGCGAGGCCGTGGTTCCCGCAAGCCCTGTTCCGGTGAGCCTGGCGGTTGCACCGACGAGGATCATCCCCGTGCCGGTTTTGATCAGTTCATCGTTCGTTGCGCCCAGGCCGACGCCTAGCGTGCCAGTGAAGACCAGAAGTCCCGTGCCGTTGGCGATTGTCGCCGTTTCCGGCGTATTCCCGCTGCCGACGTTGAGGGTTCCATCCCGCGAGACACTGAAATCGCCGTTGCCCGGCATCGAAACTGTGCCCGTGGTGATATTGAATGCCGCAGGTCCGCCGATGCCGTCTCCCACTAGCACGAACGCGTTCGTGCCGAGGAGCGTAAGCGTATTCGAGCCCTGTGTCCAAACTCCCTGATCGAGCGTCAGAGGAGCGCTGTTGGCGAGCGTTACGCTCAGGTTTCCGTTTAAAGTAACGTCGCCGCTAAAAGTAACGCCGCCTCCGGAAATGAGAACCCCATTGGCAGGAGTCGTTACCGAGCCAGAGATGCTGATCCCGGTCGTTCCCGAGGCCGTCACATCCACGGGGAGAACGGTGGATTGGGCCGACGTTGTGAGTGAAACGAGATTGGTGAGAGCGGTTGGAAGCGTTAGCACACCCCCCGACTGTGCGACGAAGGCACCCGTGATCGCCGAGGTTGGTGTGAAATGGAGATCGCCTTGTGCCACGAGCGTTACATTCTTGGAGTGCGTAACGGTTACTTGTCCTGTGAAGGCATTTTCCGTCGAATCGAGCATGATGTTGTTCGTGACAGGCGTTGTCAGTGAAACCGCCCCGGCGCCCGGCGCCTGGACGATGCTACCGCCCCCGGGGAGGCCCAGGTCCGCACCGGCGTTGAGCGTGAGCGTACCTGTGCCCAGCTTCATGCTGCCAATATTAAATGCATTGGTATCGGTGATCGTCACGGCGGCACCGCTGCTGGTGACGGAAACCGTAGCGAAGTCGTTGCCCGCGTTGTCGAGGGTGACGCTGCCGGCGCCGGAATTGAAGACACCGCCGGGCACGAGGAGCGCGCCCACTTGCATAATGGAATCGGCGGACGTTCCACCGGTTTGAGCGGTGAGCATTAATCCCACATTGCTTGCGTTGAAAATCAAAGGTCCGGTCGTCCGAAGAGAAGCATTTGTCGTAACGTTGAGCGTCACGGGACCGGCAAAGGTATTCGTGGCGTTGGTCAGCGTCACCGCTCCCGTGCCCGCGCTCGCCGTGAAGGAGGAGCTGCCGCCGAACTTCAAAACGGAATTGGGACTTTGCACAATCCCCAAGCCTGCCGCCGTCGCGGAGAAGGCTCCGGAGCCGATGGTTACTTGATCCAGCGTAAGGATGCTGTTGTTGTTCAGGGTTATCGTGTTTGCTCCGGCGACGCTCATTGAGACCGGGCCACGCAGAGCATTTGTGTTTCCATTCAGGCTGATGCTTCCACCAGTGCTCGACAGTGTCACTTCGCCATCGGCGCCCACATTGGCTTGTGTGACCCGCGAACTGACGGGCTCGGAAAGATTGCCGCCGACGTTGATCGTAAGCCGTCCGCTGCCTAGTGTCGAATTGCCCACGAGCGTGAGATCATTGATATCGCTGATCGCCACGTCGTTGCGTCCGGAATTGAGCAGATTCACGTTCGCAAAATCATTCCCGGAGTTGGAAAGGTTTAACGGGAAGGAATTTGCATTAAACGTTCCGGCGCCAGTCACATGCAGGTTTGCTCCGCTCGCCTGAACAATGCCTTGCCCGGTCGCGGTTAAGTTAGCAAGACTCAGCGTTGGCAGCACCATGGACGCATTGTCAAATTGCACCGTAAGATCCGTCACGCTCGCGGGAATAGTCAGCGCCGAGAAATTGGCCAGAAAATCGGCATTGTGAATGCTCAGGTTGCTCAGGGCCGCGCCGGTAAAGACGATTGGGCTGGTAAATCCGTTAGCCAAACTGAGGCTGATCGAGCCTCCTGCCATGACGGTGAATGTCGCCGGCAGCGCGCTTTTTTCCTGGGTGAGAGTGCCGTTTTGCGTCACATTTCCGGTCACCGATGTGGCGTCGAAAACGCCGCGTCCCAACTTCGAGAGGCCCAGAACGAGGCTCGAGGAATTCTCCACCGAAATATGCTGGGTGGATTCCGCCGCGTTCAAGCTCACGGGACCGGTAAAGGCGTTCGCAGAATTGTTAACAATGATGCCAAAATCACCCTGGACCGTGAAATTGGAGGTGGTCCCCGTCGTCAACGCTGCGGACTGCGTGATATCACCTCCCGCCGACACCGTCAGTGCTCCGGTAATGTTATATCCGGGAAGGACGACGCCGGTGTGATCGAAAAGCAAAGTGAGGTTACGAATGTCGCCTGCCGTGGTGAAGGGAGTTCCCGTTGGCGATGAGGCATGAGGGTCGAGGTTTCGAAGCGAGAAATCGCGAACAGTGCCACCGTTTGTTTCCGCCACGGTCACGCTCCCAGCGATATGATTGGCGTTGCTGTTTAAGAGGATGTCTCGGTTCGTATTGGTATCTATCGCCAGCGAAATATTCCCGCCGGTGGTGATGCCCGTGCTACTCTGCTGGGTGATGGTTCCACGAGAGGTTAGTTGAAATGTTCCGGTTTCCAAACTAACATTGCCCAGTGGCGTGACCCCACTGTTAGAGAAGGTGATGTTGCTCGCGCCTGTGACCGAAAAGCCCGTGGCCGCGGATGCCGCAATCGAGTTGGCGGTATTGTTTAACGTGATGGAACTGCTCAGGGAGGAGATATCCAGCGTTCCCGAGCCGGTTACCGTGAGAGGGCCGGTTTGCGTGATGTCTTTGGCCGCTGTGATGTGAGACGTCTGGCCCGCCGTGCCAAGACTGAAGCTCGATGTTGCTAACGCGAGCAAGTTGCTGTCGAACACACTGACCAAGGAGGGGCCAGTCAGTTGCAGGGTTCCATTGAAATCGTTGGCCGCATTGTCGAGCTGAACCACGTTTGCCGCGATGGAAGTGGTTCCTGCGACAAGGACAGCCCCTTGGAACAGAACGTCGTGTCCTGTCGCGGTGATGGCGAGGTTGGCGCTCGTTGCTAAAAGAAGATGCGAATCCGGAGCCGATGAAACCATGCCCCCTATGGTGGTCGCATTGAATGAGACACCGAAAGTGGAGTTCCCCGTGAAACTAATATTTCCTGAGGCCGGATCGTTCAGGTTGATGCCGAATCCTTGCGAATAAACGCTGGCGCCGCTATCGGCAAAGACAATCGAAGTCCCGGCGGCCGAGTCCGTAATGTTGAAAGTCGTAAACCCGGAAGAAACGATTCCCACCGCGCCAGTCCCAAATCCGGTGATGTTCCCGCCCGTGCCGCCGCCGTCCACCGCCGTGCCCCCCGTGAGCGTGGCGGTGATGATCGTGCCGTTGGTGGTGAAAGTAACCACCTCATTGGCGTTATTGAGGTCGATCGTCAAAACCGAGCCAGCTCCGGAAAACGTCGCCAGCACGATCCGGCTTTCCAGGCTTTCGATGGTCGATCGGAGGATATCCGGACGGCGGGTTCGGCGG